>Ga0255124_1000054_pt1 | contig 44420 bp, 37 predicted proteins | sample Law_Cont_RepB_8d_FD_188564 | JGI IMG/M metagenome (GOLD analysis project Ga0255124, IMG submission 188564) | Freshwater microbial communities from St. Lawrence River, New York, United States - Law_Cont_RepB_8d | ecosystem: Environmental > Aquatic > Freshwater > River | place: USA: New York... | reverse complement strand
CCCCCATCCTGCGCGAACAAAGCCGATGGGTGCCGGTGCCGTGGTCCGAGTTGCCGGGCCTGAACACCGACGCCATCCACGAAGCCTGGCCCGCCTGGCTGCACAGCTGCCAACGGCCTGGCCCCGAATGGCGGGCGCTTTGCCCGGATGTGGCCCGGCTTGCCAATGCCCCCATCGAGCAACAACGGCAATGGCTGCGTGACAAACTGCAACCCTACCGTGTGGAGTCGCACGAGCAACAGACGCCCGGTTTGCTGACCGGGTATTACGAACCGGCCCTGACCGGCTCGCGTCGGCCCCAAGGCGCATTCAAAGTGCCCTTGTTTGCACCCCCGGCCCAATTGGGCCAACGCAAGCCCTGGTACACCCGCCAGGAAATCGAGACCCTGCCTGTCGCCCGGGCTGCCTTGCGCGGCAGGGAACTGCTGTACCTGGCCGACCCGGTGGACGCGATGGTGCTGCACATCCAGGGCTCCGGGCTGGTGAATGTGACCGAGCCCGATGGCCGCCAACGCTGGGTGCGCATGGCCTATGGCGGCACCAACGACCAGCCCTACATCAGCATTGGCCGCTGGCTGCTCGACCGCAAACTCATCACCGACGCCAGCTGGCCCGGCATCAAAGCCTGGATCGAGCGCAACCCCTCGCGCGTGAACGAGCTGTTGTGGCAAAACCCCCGCTTCGTGTTCTTCCGCGAAGAAGCGCTGCCTGTGGGCACCACACCGCCCGGCCCCAAAGGCGCGCAAGGCGTGCCCCTGACAGCCGAACGCTCGATCGCGGTAGACCGGCGCAGCATCCCCTACGGCACCCCGGTGTGGATGAAGTCCACCGGACCCCAAACCCATCTGGACAGGCTGGTGCTGGCCCAAGACACCGGCACCGCCATCGTGGGTGCGGTGCGGGCCGACTATTACGCGGGCTCCGGCCCGGCAGCAGGTGAGTTGGCTGGGCGCCTCAAGCAGCCGCTGCAAATGTGGGCCTTGTGGCCCCGCTGAACAGGATGACTTTGACCGGATGACTTTGACCTGCCGCCCCGGCTGCGCCGCTTGCTGCACCGCACCGTCCATCTCCTCGCCCATCCCCGGCATGCCCCAGGGCAAACCGGCGGGCGTGCCTTGCATTCAACTGGACGACCAGTTGCGCTGCAAAATTTTTGGGCAACCCGAACGGCCTGCGGTGTGTGGGCAACTGCAAGCTTCGGTGGAGATGTGTGGGGCTTTGGAAGATGGCGGCGTGCACGCCCGGGCTTGGCTGATGCGGCTGGAGGATTTGACGCGGCCGGGGTGATTTCTCAAGCGAATCGGACTTCAGTCACCAACAAGTCACCCCACCACCCCGCTTGCCAATAAGCTGAACCCCTTTTGCTGACCCTTGGAGTACCGCCATGGCCCTTGAGATTCCTTCTTTGAAAGACAGCGTTCACCCCGACGAATGGCAGCTGCGCGTGGACCTGGCCGCCTGCTACCGGCTGGTGGCGCTGTATGGCTGGAGCGATCTGGTGTTCACCCACATCAGCGCCAAACTGCCGCATTCGGTGGCGGGCGATGACCACCAGTTTTTGATCAACCCCTACGGCCTGATGTTTGACGAGATCACCGCGTCCAGCCTGGTGAAGGTGGACATGCAGTGCAACAAGCTGCACGACAGCCCCTTTCCGGTCAACCCTGCCGGCTTTGTGATCCACAGCGCGGTGCACGAGGCGCGGCCCGACGCCGGTTGCGTACTGCACACCCACACGCGAGCTGGCGTGGCCGTGAGCGCGCAGGCGCATGGCGTACTGCCCATCAGCCAGCAAAGCACCTTTGTGCTGGCTTCGCTGGCCTACCATGGCTACGAGGGTGTCGCGATTTATGACGAAGAAAAGAAGCGCCTGCAGGTCGACCTGGGCACTGCCAATTTCCTGATGCTGCGCAACCATGGCCTGCTGACGGTGGGCAAAACCATTGCCGATGCGTTCTTGTCGATGTACACCTTTGAGAACACCTGCCGCATCCAGGTGGATGCACTGGCCGGGCAGTCGGGCCCGCATGACCTGACGGCGGTAGACCCGCAAATCCTCAATGGTGTGGCCAACGCGATGCGGGTGCAAACCGGTGGGCTGGGTGGTGCGTTTGTGTGGCCGTCATTGCTGCGCAAACTGCAGCGCGAGAGCCCGGACTACGCGCTTTGAGCGTGTGCGCCCCCATGCTTGTGACGCCTTTGAATGGACCCCATGACCTCTTTGTTTGAACCCTGCCAAGTCGGCAGCATCGCTTTGGCCTCACGCATCGTGATGGCGCCGCTCACGCGCAACCGCGCACCGGGCGCTCTGGCCAACGCCCGCATGGCCACCTATTACCGCCAGCGCGCCAACCCGGCCACGGGGGCGGGCCTGATCGTGACCGAGGCCACGGCCATCAGCCACCAAGGCCAGGGCTATGCCGACGTGCCCGGCATCTGGAGCGAAGCGCAAGTGACCGCGTGGAAGCAGGTGACCGATGCGGTACACGCCGAAGGCGGCAAGATCGTGGTGCAACTGTGGCATGTGGGCCGTGTCTCGCACACCAGCTTGCAGCCCGGTGGGGCGGCGCCGGTGGCGCCATCGGCCCTGACGGCGCAAACCAAAACCGTGCTGCTGGTGGACGGCCAGGCTCAATTTGTGCCCGTGTCCGAGCCGCGTGCGCTCGACGCGGCCGAGCTGCCGGGCATCGTGCAGGACTACCGCCGCGCTGCGGCCAACGCCATCGCCGCCGGGTTTGATGGCGTGGAGGTGCACGCGGCCAATGGCTATTTGATCGACCAGTTTTTGCGCAGCAGCAGCAACCACCGCAGAGACACGTATGGCGGCTCGATCGAGAACCGCGCCCGCTTTTTGCAAGAGGTGATGCAGGCCATCGTGTCCGAAATTGGTGGCCCACGCACCGGCATCCGCCTGTCGCCGGTGACGCCCGCCAATGGGGTGAGCGACGAACAGCCGCAGCCCTTGTTTGAGCATGTGGCGCGCGTGCTGGCGCCGATGGATTTGGCTTTTGTGCATGTGATCGAAGGCTCAACCGGCGCAGCGCGCGACCACCAGCAAGGCGACCAACCCTTTGACTACGCCGCGCTGCGCGGCTCCTACACCCTGGCGGGCGGACGCGGCGCATGGATGCTGAACAACGGCTACGACCTGGCCTTGGCCGGTGAGTCTCTGGCAGGCGGTGCGGACCTGATCGCCTTTGGCCGCCCCTTCATCGCCAACCCCGACTTGGGCGCACGCCTGCGCCAGGGCGGCCCCTTCAACACACCCAACCGCGCCACTTTTTATGGCGGCGACGATGCGGGCTACACCGATTACCCGTTTTTGCCTGCGGCTTGATCCGGTCTGAATGTCTCAACACCGTGGGGGGCCACGGTGCTGGATTTATGCGGTGTGAAACAACAGACCAATTTTCAGCCCCCGACCATCATCGGCCGTTGCCAACAGCAGTTGGGCGTGCATGATGCGCGCGTATTCCGACACGATGGCCAAACCCAGGCCCGACCCGTGCTGCAGCGCCTGCCCGTCGTTGTCCTGAACCCACCGCTGCAGCAGCCGCTCGCGTTGAATGTGCGGGATGCCCGGTCCGTTGTCATGCACCCACAAGGCACATTGACCCTGGTTGGGGTCTGACGTGAGCTCAACCGTGACACGCTGGGCAGCACCATCGGGCGGCACACCATAGCGGAAGGCGTTGTCGATCAGGTTGTCCATCACGCCCTCGATCAGCGCCCGTTGCGCCATGACCAACACGGCGCCGTCCTCTTCAATGCCGCTCGCGCCCAGGTCGATGCCCAACACGTCGGCCCGGTGCAGGTGGCGCATGATGCTGTCGCGGATGACCTCCACCAGATTCACGGGTTCGGCCACCGATTGCTGTGCCTCCTGCGCCAAGGCCATGGCCAGCAACTGGTCCAGCAAATGGCTTGCGCGTTCCTGACTCTGGGCGATTTTTTGCAGTTGCTCACGCCAGACCACCGGGTTGGACTGGGACAACGCGTACTCGGTCAGCGCTTTCATGCCGGCCAGCGGTGTGCGCATTTCATGCGCCACATTGCCGGCAAATTCCTTTTGGGAGCGCACACTTTTTTCGATGCGCCAGAGCAAGGCGTTGATCGCCTCGCTCAGCTTTTTCATCTCCAAGGTTCTGTCCGACACCCACATGGGTGTCAAATCCCGGACGTCGCGCAAGGCCACGGCATTTTGCAAATCCGACAAAGGCTGAAGGTCCTGCTGGATCATTCGCCGCAACCACCAAGCCAGGCCCAACAACAGCAACAGTTGCGGCGCCAAGGACAGCACCAGCAGACGTTGAAAAAAGATGGTCTGGCTTTTGGTGGTTTGCGCCACCACCACTTTGAACGGCTGTGGCACTTGGCGCAGCAAAACCACGGCTCGCAGGGTTTTGTTGTGCCACTCCAGTTGCGTGAACGCATGGGATGTGAGGTTGTCCAGCGCGGGCATTTGCAAGCCTGCATGGCCCGCCAGAAAGCGGCCTTCCTCGGAATAAACGGCAAAGTACAAGCGCTCGCTCTGGTCAAACAACAAGGTGCCCATTTCATTGGCGGTCAGCGCCAGCGTCAGATCGCCGTCAACGGTTTGGCGAACATGGCTGGCCACAGCATAGGCGTCGTCAAGCAGGGCCCGGTCAAACGCCTGCTGCGTGGAATAGCGCGCCACCGCAAACGCCAGCAAGGTGCCAAACAGCCAGGTCAGCGCCAAGGGCACGATCACCCGCTTGAGCAAGCGGTGGAACAAGGAGGGCACCGGTTTCTTCATGGCTTTTCTTCTTCCATCAGATACCCCAGGCCGCGCAGTGTGCGGATCGATGCGCCAGAGTTCACGATTTTCTTGCGCAGCCGAGAAATGAAGGTTTCCAGCGCGTTGTCCAGCAAAGCCTCGTCAAAGTCCGACAGCTTGTCGGACAGCTCTTTCTTGCTCAAGGTCCGACCGGGGGGGGACATCAACTCCGACAACACCGCGTACTCTCTGGCGGGCAGTGACAAGGGCTGGTTGTGGAGCAACACCCTTCGGCCTTTGCGGTCGAGCACCAGATGGGCCAATTGGGTGACGCTGTCCTCGCCTTGGCTGCGCCGCACCAAGGCCCGCAGCCGGGCATCCACTTCGGCCAGGTCAAAGGGCTTGCCCAGGTAGTCGTCTGCGCCCGCATCCAGTCCGGCAATGCGTTCATCGGTGCGGTTGCGCGCCGTCAGCACCAGCACAGGGGTTTTGTCCCCTTTTTGTCGCCGCGCGCGCAACAGGTTCAAACCATTGGTCTGCCCGGCACCCGGAGCGCTCGAGCGCGGCAGGTTCAAATCCAGCAGCACCGCGTCATAGGCCTGCACATGCCACAGGTGTAGGGCTTGTGAGCCATCACCGGCCACATCGACACGGTGGCCTTTGTCGGTCAGGCTTTGTTGCACAACGGCCTGCAAAACCGGGTCGTCTTCAATCAAAAGAATTCGCATGTCGAGGGGTCTCCGGCGACAGGCTGAAACGGATCAGTCTGCGCACTCTGGTCAGGTGCTGGTCAGGCTTGGTCAGCGATAAACATGCCATGAGAAAACGACCACCATTTTGCATGAGGGCCTTGCTGACCGCGCTTGCCGCCGTGCTGGCGTCCACCGCTTGGGCCAGTGAGACCGTGAATTTGCCCTTGACCCAGGCACGCCCCCAGACAACGCGCCTGGGGCTGGAGATGGTGCTGCAAGCGGCTCACGAACATCCGGATGTGCTGGCGGCCACCCGCCAGCTCCATGCCGCACGCGCCGATGTGCTCGCGGCCAACCGCGCACCAACGCCCACTTTGTCATCCAGCCTCTCCACCGTCGACCTCAAGAACAGCCCCAGTGGTGGCTCGTCATGGCGTCCGGGCAACATGGACAAGTCCGTCGGCATTGACTGGCAATGGGAGCGGGGTGGCAAACGCGCCTTGCGCACCGAAAAAGCCCAAACGCTGGTGCAAGCCGCCGATGCCGACCGACAGGAAGTGCGGCTGCTTCAGTCGGTGGGCGCGCAAATGGCTTTTTATGATTTGCTCACCGCACACCAGCGTTTGCAGGTCTTTCGCGAACTGGCTCAAAGCGCCGAGCAACTGGCAGAAAACGCGCGAATCCGCTGGGTGAATGGCGATGTTTCGGCCCAGGAAGCTTCGCGCACCCGCATCGAAGCCCTGCGCGCCCAAGCCGACACACAAACCGCCATGCTCGAATACCAGCAGGCCAGCGCGGGTCTTGGCCTGTGGACCGGCCTGAAAGAGCCGGCCAATGGCTGGACCTTTGAGGTCCGCTGGCCACCCACCACGGTGTCGGAGGTGATCACGCCTGCGGACCTCATGAATGGCCCTTGGCTTGAAGCCCGCAGCGATGTCACGGCCGCGCGCCTGAGGTTGTCTGCCGCGAACCAGGCCGTGGCACTGGCGCAATCCCTGCGCGTCACCGACCCGGTGGTGGGCACCTCCCTCGAAAACACGCCCGACGGCTTTGGCAACACGTCCAAACTGATGGCTGTGCGCGTCTCGATACCGCTGGTGCACCAGGCCCGATACGACGGCGAAATCGGGCGCGCGGTGGCCGAAGCGGCCTTGAGCCAGGACCTGCTGGACCGGACCCGGCAGCGCGCCCTGAACGAGATGGTCACGGCGCTGCAGGCCCGCCAAGCCAACGCCGAGCGGCTGCACACCTACGAAGAAAAAATATTGCCCGATGCCCTTCGGGTGGCCGAGCAAACCGAGATGGCGTACCGCAGAGGAGGCTTGCCCTTGACGGATCTTCTGGACGCCCGGCGCACCCTGCGCGCTGTGCAGCTCGATGTTCTGACCGCCCGGGGCGCCTACGCCAAAGCCTGGACCCATTGGCAACTGCGCCAATCAGCCACCCGCACACCATGACCGATCCTGCCCGCACAAAAAAGACCTTACACAAGATGATGGACTGCCGCTTTTTCACCTGCTCTGTTGTGCTGACCACGTTCGCATTGTTCGGCTGCACAGACACCCCCAGCCCCGTGGCCAGTCCTGCGGGCCCTGTCATTCAAAACGACCAGCTGCAATACCCGCCAGAACACCCCCAACTTGCCCTGCTCAGCACCACCCAGGCGGTGATGGCTGCCGAAGTGCCCGTGGATTTGCCTGCGCGGATGGTGTGGAACGAAGAGCGCACGCAAAGGATATTTCCGGCTTTTCCTGGCCGCATCACCAGCATCGATGTGACCATGGGCCAATCGGTGACCAGGGGGCAGGCGCTGGCGCATCTGGCATCCCCCGAGTTCGGCGCAGCACAGGCCGACGCCTCACTGGCCCAAACCAACCTGACACTGGCCACGCAGATCCTGGACCGGCAGCAGTCTCTTTTTGATCTCGGCGTGGTGGCGCGCAAAGACCTGGAACAAGCGGCGGCCGAAAAGTCGCGGGCACAGGCCGAATTGAAGCGCGCCCAGGCCCGCGTCGAGCTCTACGGCAGCAAAAACGGACCGAATCAACAACTGGTTTTGCGCAGCGATGTGCAGGGGGTTGTGGTCGAGCGCAACATCACCACCGGGCAAGAGGTGCGGCCGGACACCGCCAACGCGCCTTTGTTTGTGGTCTCCGACCCGAGCAAGCTGTGGGTGCAAATTGATGCACAAACACCCGACATGGCCGATTTGCAACCCAAGGTCCGTGTTCAATTGACGGTGCCCTCCTTGTCAGCAAAAACCTTCGAAGCCACGGTGATCGCGGTTTCGGACCAGATTGACCCCATCAGCCGCTCCATCAAGATTCGGGCCCTGGTGGACAACCCCAACCGCTTGCTCAAAAGCGAGATGCTGGCCAATGTCCGCTACATGCGCAAAATCCAGCAGGGTGTGGAAGTGCCGGCCAGCGCGGTGTTCCTGATGGGCAATCAGCACATTGTTTTTGTGCAGACCGCCGCAGGGGTTTATGCGTCTCGCCAGGTCACTTTGTCGCAAGAGGGGCCGGTGAAGGTCGTCTTGAGCGATGGCTTGAAGGCGGGTGAAGAAGTGGTCACCCAAAACGGCTTGCTGCTGGCGCGCGAGTTGCGCATTGCCAAAGAGTCCATTGACGCCAAGGCCGTGAACAAACCATGAAAAAGCTGATCCGTTATGCGCTGAACCAACCGTTGTTCATCGTGCTGGGGACCTTGCTGTTTGTGCTGGCAGGTGTCATTGCCTTCAAAAACCTGTCTGTCGAGGCTTTTCCGGATGTGACCGACACCCAGGTCACGGTGATCGCCCTGTACCCCGGTCGTGCTGCCGAAGAAGTCGAGAAACAGGTCAGTTTGCCGATTGAGGTGGCCTTGGCTGGCCTGCCCAACGCCATCCGGGTGTTTTCGCACACCCAGTTCGGTCTGTCTTTCACGGTGGTCACCTACAACGACAACGCCGATGTGAACACCGTTCGCCAGCAGGTCAATGAGCGCTTGCGCGGGATCGATTTGCCACCCGGGGTTGAAGCCCATATTGCGCCCAATGCCACGCCCGTGGGCGAAATCATGCGCTACCGACTGCGCGGTGATGGCCTGACCACCACCGAGCTGCGCACCTTGCAAGATTGGGTGGTGGAGCGCGGTTTGCGTCAGGTGCCGGGTGTGGCTGACGTGGTCACCATGGGCGGCTTCATCAAGCAGTACGAAGTTCAGCCCGATCTGGAAAAGCTGCGATCGCACAAACTGACTTTGCAAAACCTGCTGGATGCGCTGGGCCGTGGCAACGCCAATGCCGGGGGCAGCTATGTGGCCCAGGGTTCACAACAGTTTGCGATCCGGGGCATCGGGCTGCTGCGCTCACCCGATGAAATCGGCCAGATCGTGCTCGCAACCCGCAACGGCACACCCGTGCTGGTGCGCGATGTGGCGAGTGTCAAGACGGGGGCCGTGCCGCGGCTGGGCACGGTGGGGCAGGACCAGGACAACGACATCGTGACCGGCATTGTCATCATGCGCAAAGGCGAAAACCCCAGCGTGGTGCTGAAAAACGTGAAGGAGCGGCTGGCGGAAATCAACGACCGGGGGCTGCCCAAAGGCGTTGCGGTGGTGCCCTTCTACGACCGCTCGTGGTTGATGGAAAAAACCCTCAAAACGGTTTTCAAAAACCTGGTGGAGGGCGCCCTGCTGGTTTCTCTGGTGCTCTATGTTTTTCTGTCCAACCTGCGGGCCACCTTGGCGGTGGTGGCCGTCATTCCCTTGTCGTTGCTGGCCACGTTCATGGGTTTGAAGTTCATGGGCATCCCCGCGAATCTGCTGAGTCTGGGGGCGATGGATTTCGGCATCATCGTGGACGGCGCGGTGATTGTGGTGGAAAACATCATGCACCGGCTGGCCCAACGCGGTGAGGGCATGAGCGACAAGGAGCGCAAGGCGCTCATCGTCGAAGCCACCACCGAGGTGGGGCGACCGACGGTTTTTTCCATGCTCATCATCATTGCGGCCCACATCCCCATCTTTGCATTGCAAAGGCACGAAGGCCGGATCTTTCAGCCCATGGCCTTGTCGGTCACGGCCGCCCTGGTCGGGGCTTTGATCATTTCATTGACGCTGGTTCCGCTTTTGGCCTATTGGATGCTGCGCAAAAACCTGCCACACCAGGACAACCTTGTGGTGGCCAAGGCCAAGCAAATTTACACGCCCGCCCTGAACTGGGCCTTGGGTCACCGCCGCCATGTGGTGGGCATGGCCTTGGCTTGTTTTGCCTTGTCGATGGTGGCTGCCTCCAAGCTGGGGTCGGAGTTTTTGCCCGAGCTCAACGAAGGCACCATATGGGTCAATGTGCGCTTACCGGCGAGTGTCTCCAACGAAGAGGCCGCCAAAGTCCTGCGGCAAATCCGGGAGGCGCTGCGGCGCGTTCCGGAAGTCCGCTCTACGGTCTCCAAGGCCGGTCAGCCCGAGGATGGCACCGACCCCAAAACCATCAGCATGGCCGAGGTTTTTGTGGACTTGAAGCCGCCCGAAGAGTGGCGCAAGGGCCTGACTCGCGAACAATTGATCGAGGAAATGAACGATGTGGTGTCGGCGCTTCCGGGCATGGAGCCGACGTTTTCGCAGCCGATCCGAGACAACGTACTGGAATCCATCTCGCAAGTGGATGGACAAATTGTGATCAAGATTGCGGGCGATGACCTGGCTGTGTTGAAACAAACCGCCGAAGCCATTGAAAAAGAAGTCAAACAGGTGCGGGGCGTCAGCCGCGCGGCCATTGACCGTCAGGGCGATCTTCCGCAACTGCTGATCCAGATCCATCGCGAGCAAGCGGCCCGTTACGGTTTGAACGTGGGCGATGTCCAGGACCTCATTGAAACCGCGCTGGCAGGCAAAGCCACCACCACCTTGTGGGAGGGCGAAAGGAAATTTGATGTCACGGTGCGCCTGCCCCAGGAGCGCCGGAGCATTTCAGAGCTGGGCGCGATCCCCGTGCCCACATCCGACGGTGGCTATGTCCGGCTGGACCTGGTCAGCACCATTGAGCAAACCAGCGGGGCCATGAACATCGCCAGGGAGTCGGGCCGCAGGACCATGGCCATCGGGATTTTCATCAAGGGCCGCGACATGGGCTCGATCGTCAACGACATGAAAGTACGGATTGAAAAAAATGTGACCATCCCGGCCAACTACTCTGTCAAATGGTCGGGTGAATTCGAGAACCAAGAACGCGCCATGGAGCGCCTGAGTGTGGTGGTGCCGATTTCATTGCTGTTGATTTTTGTGCTGCTGTTCGACGCCTTTGGGTCCATCAAAAGTGCAGCGCTGATCTTGGTCAATGTGCCTTTGGCCATGATCGGCGGGATTGTGGCGCTGTGGCTGTTCAACATCCCGCTGTCGGTGTCGGCGGCCATTGGCTTCATTGCCCTTTCGGGTCAGGCGGTGCTCAACGGCGTGGTCATGCTGACGGTGTTTCAACAGCTGCGCAATGCGGGCTGCCATGTGTTGGACGCCGTCAAACAAGGCGCCTTGCAGCGTCTGCGCACGGTGCTGATGACGGCCATGCTGGCCGCCTTGGGCTTGTTGCCGATGGCCATGAGCCACGACATTGGCTCTGAAACGCAACGCCCCCTGGCCATTGTGGTGATTGGCGGTTTGATCTCGGCCACCTTGTTGACCCTGCTGGTGCTGCCGGTGCTTTATGCCTCATGGTTCAGCCAAGACAAGCCGGCCGGCAAACCTGCGGTCAAGCCGGCCCCGGTGGGCTGAGCGGTTCGCGCAGGTCTGCTCAGGGCTTCCAGCGCTTGAGCAGCAGTGCATTGGCCATCACGCTGACCGAGCTGAGCGCCATCGCGGCCCCTGCAATGACCGGGTTGAGGTAGCCGAGCGCGGCCAGCGGGATGCCCGCCACGTTGTAGGCAAAGGCCCAAAACAGGTTTTGCCGGATCTTGGCCACGGTGCGCGCCGAAATGTCGAGGGCGGCCCCCACCAGCGCCACATCGCCACGCATGAGCGTGATGCCGGCCGCGTGCATGGCCACATCGGTGCCATTGCCCATGGCCATGCCCACATCGGCGGCGGCCAAGGCGGGCGCATCGTTCACGCCATCGCCCACCATGGCCACGGTGTCGCCGTTCGCGCGCAGTTTCTGGATATGTGCGGCCTTGTCGCCGGGCAGCTCGTTGGCCAACACCTCGCCCGCCTCGGGGCGCAAACCCAGACGCCGTGCCATGGCTTCGGCGGCGGCCGGGTGGTCTCCGGAAATCATCAGCAGCTTCAGCCCCCGGGTGCGCAAATCGGTCAGGGCCTGGGCGGCGCCAGGTTTGGGTTCATCACCAAAGGCCATGAGCAGCAAGCCCTGGACACCGTCTGGCGTCTGCTCTGCCAGCGCCGACAACGTCCAGCCCTGTGCCAGCAGGGCTTGCACCTCGTTGGCCCACAGATCGGCGTTCAGGCCTTCTTGTTGCAGCCAGCGCAAGCTGCCCAACAGCATCTGTCGCCCTTGCAGGAGGGCCTTCACCCCATGGCCAGGGACGGCGGTGAGCTGCTGCGGCGTCAACAGCGGGTGCTGGTGGTGCGCGGCGGCATTCACCACCGCCCGGGCCAAGGGGTGCTCGCTGCCGCTTTGCACACTGGCGGCCCACATCAGGGCCTGCATTTCATCCTGCCCAGGTGCCGGCACATGGCGAAGCATTCGGGGCTGCCCCACCGTGAGTGTGCCTGTCTTGTCAAACGCCACCGTCTGGACTTTGTGCGCCATCTCCAGCGCGTGCACGTCCTTGATCAAAATGCCGTTCTTGGCCGCCACGCCCGTTCCGGCCATGATGGCCACGGGCGTGGCCAAACCCAGCGCACACGGGCAAGCGATCACCAGCACCGCCACGGCGTGAATCAGCGCACGCTCAAAACCGGCCCCCTGCAAGTACCAGCCCAGCAGCGTGAGCAGGGCGATCAACAGCACCACCGGGACAAAAACTTCCGACACCTTGTCCACCAGGCGCTGAATCGGCGCCTTGGCCGCCTGTGCGTCTTCTACCAGGCGGATGATGCGCGACAAGGTGGTTTCGTTGCCCACGGCGGTCACACGCATCACCACCCGACCCTCACCATTGATGGCACCTCCCGTCAGCGACGCGCCTGCCCCTTTGTTGACCGGCAAAGGCTCCCCTGTGAGCATGGATTCGTCCACCTGGGTTTGTCCTTCGGTCAGTTCGCCATCCAGTGGAACGCGTTCGCCGGGCCGCACCACGATGCGATCACCCACCAGGATCTCTGCGACGGGCACATCGATTTCACCCTCGTCGCTGAGCCAATGCGCCCGATCGGGACGCAGTGCATGCAAGGCCCGGATGGCTTCGGTCGTTTGCCGTTTGGCGCGCGCTTCCAGCCATTTGCCCAGCAAGACCAAGGTGATGACCACGGCCGAGCCCTCAAAATACAAATGCGGTGCATGTCCCTCATGCGCAGTGGCCCAAAGCCAGACGGACAACAACCACCCCGCTGTGGTGCCCAAGGAAACCAGCAAATCCATATTGCCTGTTCGCGCCATGAGCGCGTGCCAACCGGCTTTGTAAAAACGTGCGCCCAAAATGAACTGCACCGGTGTGGCCAGGGCAAATTGCAACCAGGCCGGCAGCATCCCGTGTTGCCCCCACAAATCGCCCAGCATGGGCAGCACCAAGGGTGTTGACAACGCCAACCCCCAAGCCACCGGCGCAAAACCTGCCCATGGTGACCCCTGGCGGTGGTTGTTCTCGGTTTGCGGCATGAGCGGCTCGTAACCGGCATCGCGTATCGCGCGGCGCAGCAGCGCCTCGGTCACCGCGTCCGAGTGCACAACGATGCGGGCCGATTCGGTGGCCAGGTTGACCGTGGCGGTGTCAACCCCCGCAACCTTCAACAGTGCTTTTTCGACACGCCCCACACAGGATGCACACGTCATGCCACCAATGCCGATGTCATGGATCCGGGCCGGTTCTGCGTTGATCTGCGTCATGTCGAGGGACTGGTGTTGGTCTATGCTTGGCCGTGTTCGAAATGGCTTGTCACAGAGGATGCATCATGAACCAAATTTTCACCGTGCAAGGGATGACTTGCGGTCATTGCGAAAAAGCCGTCACCCAAGCCGTGCAGGCGCTCGATGCGCAAGCGCGCATTGTGATCGACCGCACAGCACAACGCGTTGAAATCGACTCCACTCTAGAGCGTCAGGCCTTGGTGAAAGCCATTGCAGACGAGGGCTACCGCGTGCTGGCATGAGCCCCGGCAGTTTGTGCGCTTGCACAGCCGGGGTGATTCAACCGTATTTCAACCCAAGGGGAAATCTCATGACACCCAATGTTGGCGGCATCGACCGTGTTTTGCGCATCGTGTTGGGGATGGTTCTGGTGGCTTTGGCCGCCACAGGGACTGTGGGCGTTTGGGCTTGGCTGGGTCTGTTTCCCCTGGCCACAGGTTTGCTTGGCTGGTGCCCGCCCTACAGCTTGCTGGGCATCAACACCTGCAAGAACAAAAGCACTTGATCTTTACAAATCAGCAGCATCCAGGCACAAACCGGACACATGGGCAGATCACACTGAACACATCCCATCAACGAAAGGATGTTTCCATGAAATCGCTTCGCACCCCCTGGATTGCCACCACCCTGCTGCTCGGTCTGACCGGCATGGCATTGGCCCAGAGCCCGGCCGCACCCGCCACGCCCACCGACAACACCCGACTTGAGCGCACAGAAAAAATGCGCGAACACCACAAGGGGCGCCATGGCGCACGTATGGCAGAACTCAAGTCCAAATTGAATTTGCAAACGGCGCAAGAGCCTGCATGGGCCCGCTTTAGCCAGTCGATGCAAACGCCTGCCCGCACGGCCCGACCTGATCGTGCAAGCCTGGAAAAGATGAACACGCCCGAGCGTCTGGACCAGATGCAGGCGATGAAGGCCGAGCACGACACCCGCATGCAGCAACGGTCCGAAGCGACCAAAGCCTTGTATGCCGGCCTGAATGCAGATCAAAAACAGGTGTTTGACCAGGAAACGGCCCGCATGATGAAGGGCCACGGCATGCTCGAAATGCGGCACACAGGCCATCACGGGCACCATGGCCACCATTGAGGCATGGCGCACCGGTCCAGCACCGGTATGAATGCTTCCAAAAGGCTGCCAGGCAGCCTTTTGTCATTTGATGCAAGTCAAATTCCCAAAAAATCTGGGCGGTAAGCTCGCTGGCATGAAAGATTCCGGCCAAGCACCCGAACATTCACCGCAAGCCGAAAAAACACCGACGCAAGTTGAGGCAAACCAAGGGCATTTGCCCGGCATATTGCCCATACGGGGTCAACAGGTGCTGTCTTGGCTTGATCGGGGCTGGAAAGACATGGGCCATTCGCCCGGCCTGAGTTTGATCCACGGCTTGGTGCTGGCTTTGTGTGGTGGCTTCATCACTTGGGTGGCGCACGACCGGTTTTGGCTGCTGGCCGGTGCCCTCTCGGGATTTTTGGTGCTGGCGCCGGTCTTGGCCACCAGTCTGTATGCGATGAGCCGTGCCATCGAAAGAAAAGAAGCCGTGAACCTGCGGCTTTTGATGAAAACATGGACCCAGTGGCAAACCCTGCACCACCATGAACCCGTGAGCTACTGGTGTTTGGTGCGCTTTGGTGTGCTGTTGGCCCTGGCAGGCAGCGGATGGGTTTTGACTTCTTCGGCCCTCATCACTTGGCTGGCCCCGGCACCCATCCGCACACCCATGGATTTCATTGAACATGTGGTGCTCCATCCAGACAGCCACCTGTTCGGTGTGTGGCTGATGCTGGGCGGCTTGCTGGCTGCACCGGTGTTTGCTTCGAGTGTGGTTTCCATGCCCTTGTTACTGGACCGCAAAATGGGCACTTTGCAAGCGGTGTTGACCAGCTGGCAAGTGGTGTTGTCACATCCCCTGCCCATGGCTTGGTGGGCATTCCTGATCATGGCGCTGAGCATGGTGGGCCTCTTCACTGTATTCATTGGTCTGATCGTGGTGGTTCCCCTGCTTGGTCACGCCTCCTGGCATGCCTACCGTGATCTGGTCGATACCCGTGGAATTCCAGAGCGTGTGCCTCGCCACGAGGTGGTGTGATGTGGGGTTTCACAGAGGCGCAATTCGCCGGCTTCGGTCTGACGGTTGGCATTGCAGCCTTCATGTTCTACATGCTGTTCATCGTGGTGCAACTGGCTTGGGCATCGAAAGCTGGAAAATTTGGGACCTTTGTCATTTTTTTGGGCTTGGCTTTTGGCATGCTCGGATTTGTGGCCAAAGGCCTCCTTCAGTGGTGGATGGACATCTGATACACACGGCACAACAAAGCTGTGGATAAAAGCAATGGAAAGCTTGACTTATCCACAAGTTGATGGACTTTGACCAAGTTGTTCATGGCCGCGTGTTTGCTCAAAAGCAGGGTCACACACAGGCTTGAAGATGAGGCAAGTTCTTGTCAATGTTCAACAAAAGCCACTTGTCCACACCAGCCCTTCGCCCTTACTACTACGACTATTTAAAGATATAAATTCATCAAGAGATAACAAGCCACAAACGCACTGTTAAGATTTGTCCATTTCCTTGTCTGACAGCACCATGGCGATCGTTTCAGAAGACCCTTCCAACCCCTGTTACGAGATCAAAAGCGCTGACTTGTCTTTGGTGGCTTTGGTGCTGAACACCACCGACATGGACGAGGTCTCACAGGCCTTGAAGCGGCAAATGGATGAAAGTCCAGGTTTTTTTGACCAGGACCCGGTGGTGATCGACGTGGGGGGTTTGAACCTGGCAGAAGACCAGACCATTGACCTGAATGCCTTGATGGGGGTCTTGCGTGCGCACCAGCTTGTGCCATTGGCCATCAAAGGGGCACCAGCCGCGCTTTTGACGCTGGCCAGGGGGGCAGGGCTGGTGGACGCATCCGATGCCCGAATTCGGCGTTCTGTGCCCCCTGTGGAACGTCCTGCACCCTTGCTTGTCCCGCCTGTACCTCCGGCAGGCGCCATGATCATCGACAAACCTTTGCGTTCAGGCCAGCAGGTGTATGCCAAAGGCCGTGATCTGATTGTGATGGGCATGGTCAATCCGGGTGCCGAAGTCATTGCCGATGGCCATGTCCATGTTTATGGTGCCTTGCGCGGCAAGGCCATTGCAGGCGCCCGGGGCAATGGCGATGCGCACATTTTTGCGCAAGTGATGGAGCCTGAGCTGATTTCCATCGCCGGGGTATACCGCACCAGCGAAAATGCCTTGCCCAAAGATATTTTGGGCCGGGCTGCACATGTTTTTTTGCAATCAGGCGCTGAGGGTGACAAATTGGTGATCACCCCCTTGCACGCCTGATTTATTTTTCATTTGTCCAAGAAAGTACTTCCATGGCAAAAATTGTTGTTGTGACCTCTGGCAAAGGTGGTGTGGGAAAAACCACAACGAGTGCCAGCTTCGCCACGGGTCTTGCGCTCAAAGGCTTCAAGACCGCGGTCATTGACTTTGACGTTGGCCTGCGCAATCTGGATCTGATCATGGGTTGTGAGCGCCGTGTGGTGTATGACTTGATCAACGTGATCCAGGGCGAAGCCAATTTGAACCAGGCGCTCATCAAGGACAAGCAATGCGACAACCTGTTTGTGTTGGCCGCTTCTCAAACCCGTGACAAGGACGCTTTGACCCAAGAAGGGGTGGAGAAGGTCTTGAACGATTTGAGTGGTATGGGTTTTGAATACATCGTTTGCGACTCCCCTGCTGGCATCGAAACCGGCGCCCTGATGGCCATGCACTTTGCAGACGAAGCCTTGGTGGTGACCAACCCCGAGGTGTCATCGGTGCGTGATTCGGATCGGATTTTGGGCATGTTGGGCAGCAAAACCAAGCGGGCCATTGAAGGTTTGGAACCCATCAAGGAACACCTCTTGATTACCCGCTACAACCCCAACCGGGTGGAGGAGGGGCAAATGCTGTCGCTGCAAGACATCCAGGACATCTTGCGCATCAAATTGCTGGGCGTGATTCCTGAAAGCGAAAACGTGTTGCAGGCCTCCAACCAGGGCACCCCCGCCATCCACATGGCCAGCAGCGATGTGTCTGAAGCCTACAAGGACGTAATTGACAGGTTTTTGGGTCAAGACAAGCCCATGCGTTTCACCGAAGCCGAAAAGCCAGGTTTCTTCAAGCGTTTGTTTGGAGGCAAGTGAACCATGTCCTTTCTTTCCTTCCTGCTGGGTGAAAAGAAGAAAACCGCCAGCGTTGCCAAAGAGCGCTTGCAAATCATCCTGGCACATGAGCGCAGTGGCCGCAATGTGGCCGAGCCCGATTACCTGCCCGATTTGCAACGCGAGTTGGTGGCGGTGATCAGCAAGTACATCAAGATCAACCCCGAAGACATCAAAGTCAATCTGGAGCGTCAGGACAACCTGGAAGTTCTGGAAGTCAAGATCGAGTTGCCCGACGCACGCTGATCAATGACCGCCCATCGCCCATTTCATGGCGATGGGTGTTGGGGCGATGCGCCACACAAGTCCGCCCACCGTGCACGTGCTGCTCGGATGTTGCGTTCCTTGACGTGGCCATAACCTTTGATGTTTTCTGGAACTTGCGCCACAGCCACGGCATGGGCATGGGTGTCTGAGTTCAAAGAGGCCAGAACGCGGTCGATGTGCTGCATGTATTCACGGATGAGTGCGCGTTCGGTTTGACGTTCTTCGGTTTTGCCAAAGAGGTCCAAGCCGGTGCCGCGCAGGCCTTTGAATTTGGCAAGGATTTTGAAGCCCGTCAGCATCAGGGGGCCGAACTTTTTCTTGACCAATTCACCCCGGTTGTTGCGCTTGGACCAAAGCGGCGGTGCCAGGTGGTAGTGGACTTTGAAGTCACCTTCAAACTGTTGGTGGATGCGCTCGACGAACCCTGTTTGGGTGTGCAGTCGGGCCACTTCGTACTCGTCCTTGTAGGCCATCAACCGGTACAGCTGCCTGGCCACAGCATCGCTCAAAACGGTTTTGCCCAAAGGGGCTTCTGCCGCTTGAACGCGTGCCACGATGCTTTGGTAAAGCTGGGCGTAAGTGGCGTCTTGGTAGTCGGTCAAACGTGCCGTGCGGTCAGCGATCAGGTCTTGCAATGACTCGCGTTTCTTGAACTGGACCACTTGCGCGGGTTGCATGACTTTCATCAATGCATCCGGTTGATGCGCGGCATGGCGGCCCCATTCAAAAGCCGCCAAATTCTGCTGGACCTGCACATCGTTGAGCTCGATCGCACGCCGCAATGACTCATGGTGCAAAGGGATCCAGCCCTTTTGCCAGGCGTAGCCCAGGATCATGGGGTTCACATAGATCGTGTCGCCCATGAGTTGCTTGGCCAGGCCATCGGCGTCAAAAGCCCCAACGCCTTCGATGCCGACTTGTGCGCTGATTTCGGCCACGCACTGTTCGGCCGGGTTTTGCCAGTTGCCGTTTTTCACAAAAGCCGCCGTGGGGGTGCTGTTGCTGTTCAACGCCACACGCGTGCGGCCAGCGCGCATGCGCAAGGTGGTCTCCTTGGAAGCGCTGACGATGGGGTCACAACCGATGACCAGATCGGCGCCCGCTGCGCTCACTCGGGTGGTGCGGATCTCGTCCTGGTGCTTGGCCACCAAGATGTGGCTCCAGGTGGCGCCTCCTTTTTGGGCCAGACCGGCGGAGTCTTGTGTCACGACACCCTTGCCCTCCATGTGCGCGGCCATGCCCAGCAACTGGCCGATGGTGATGACGCCGGTGCCGCCGACACCGGCCACCACCATGCCCCAAGGCGCATGGATGGTTGGCAAAGTGGGCTCTGGCAATGTGCCCAGGCTGGACGGGTGGATGGCCGTGGTGTTCGAACTGGCTTTCTTTTTGAACGTGCCACCTTCCACCGTCACAAAACTGGGGCAAAAGCCCTTGAGACAGCTGGTGTCCTTGTTGCAGCTGCTTTGGTTGATGGTGCGTTTGCGACCCAAGGGCGTATCCAAGGGTTCGATCGACAGGCAGTTGGACTGAACGCCGCAGTCACCACAGCCCTCACACACTTCCTCGTTGATCATCACGCGCACGGCAGGGTCCACCATCGTGCCGCGCTTGCGGCGGCGGCGCTTTTCGGTGGCGCAGGTTTGGTCGTAAATGATGACGGTGGTGCCTGCGATCTCGCGCATCTCACGCTGGATGCGGTCGAGCTCGTCGCGGTGGAAAACACGCACGCCCTCGGCCAAAGCCACCCCTTGGTATTTTTCGGGCTCGTCGGTCACCACCACGACGCGCTGCGCGCCTTCGGCCTTCATGCTCATGGCGATTTGCACCACGCTGTGGCCTTCCGGGCGCTCACCTACGGGTTGACCGCCCGTCATGGCCACAGCGTCGTTGTACAAAATCTTGTAGGTGATGTTCACACCCGAAGCCACGCTCTGGCGCACGGCCAGGATGCCGCTGTGGAAGTAGGTCCCGTCGCCGATGTTGGCAAAGATGTGCGGGTCGGTGCTGAAGGGTTGCTGGCCCGTCCATGGCACGCCCTCGCCACCCATCTGGGTGAAGCCCACGGTGCTGCGGTCCATCCAGATGCTCATGAAGTGGCAGCCGATGCCGGCCATGGCGCGCGAGCCCTCGGGCACCTTGGTGGAGGTGTTGTGCGGGCAGCCCGAGCAGAACCAGGGTGTGCGTTCGGCCGCCGCCCCCAAAGTCAGGGTTTGCAGGGATTTTTCCTTGGCGTCCAGCACCGCCAGATGTGCGTCGATGCGGGCGGTGGTGTCGGCATCCATGCCCAGCTTTTTCAGCCGCTTGGCGATGGCGCGCGCCACCAGGGCGGGCGTCAGGTCGGCGCTGGCGCGCAGCAGGGTGCGTTTGCTCGGGTTGGGAACCGACCACTCGCCGCCCGACACATCCCCCTCGGCTTCGTCAAACTTGCCCAGGATGTGGGGCCGGACATCGTCGCGCCAGTTGTACAGCTCTTCCTTGAGTTGGTATTCGATCACCTGGCGTTTTTCTTCCACCACCAGAATTTCGCGTAAACCCGTGGCGAACTCGCGGGTGGTCTGCGCTTCGAGCGGCCAGACCACGCCCACCTTGTGCAAGCGGATGCCCAGGCGTTGGCAGGTGGCATCGTCCAGCCCGAGGTCGAGCAGGGCCTGGCGTGTGTCGTTGTAGGCCTTGCCGCTGGCGATCAAACCGAAGCGGTCGTGGGGCCCTTCGATCACGTTGTGGTTGAGCCGGTTGGCGCGGATGTAGGCCAGCGCCGCATACCACTTGTAGTCAAACAGGCGCGCCTCTTGTTCCAGCGCGGTGTCGGGCCAGCGGATGTGCACGCCGCCGGGCGGCATGACGAATTCGGGCAAGACGATCTGCACGCGCTCGGGGTCGATGTGGGCGGTGGCGCTGGACTCGACGATCTCTTGGATGGTTTTCATGCCCGACCAGATGCCGGCGAAGCGGCTCATGGCGATGGCGTGCAGGCCTTGGTCCAGGATGTCCTGCACGCTGGCCGGGAAAAACACCGGCAGTCCGCAGGCCTTGAAGATGTGGTCGCTCTGGTGCGCGGCGGTGGAGCTTTTGGCCACATGGTCGTCACCGGCCACCGCCAGCACACCGCCCCAAGGCGTGGTGCCGGCCATGTTGGCGTGTTTGAACACGTCCGAGCAGCGGTCCACACCCGGGCCCTTGCCGTACCAGATGCCGAACACGCCGTCGAACCGGTTGGTGCCGGGTGGGGCAAAGCCCAGTTGCTGCGTGCCCCACAAGGCGGTGGCGGCCAACTCTTCGTTCACGCCGGGCTGGAACACGATGTTTTGCGCCTTCAGGTGCTCTTTGGCTTTCCACAAGGACTGGTCGTAACTGCCCAGCGGCGAGCCTCGGTAGCCGCTGATGAAACCCGCGGTGTTCTTGCCCTGCAGGGCGTCGCGCTGGCGTTGCAGCATGGGCAGCTTGACCAGCGCCTGCACCCCACTCATGAAGGCGCGACCCACATCGAGGCTGTATTTGTCGTCCAGCGTCACCGTGGCCAAAGCCTGGCGAATCGATTCGGGCAAAGGGGCGTTCATGGTCTGTCCTGCTACAGAAATGGAAACCACAGTGTAGGACGGCCAGGCCCACAGGTGCTTGCTTTCGGTGACAGGATTTGCCCTAGGATTTGAAAATCAGGTGCTGGATGTACCGACCAGCCGTCCCAAACTGAAAGATGCGCACACCAGCGGTTGGCTGGGCGCGGTCCAAGCGGCAGGGGCCTTGCGCAGGGTGCGCACCCCGAGGGTGTGGCTGCCGTCTTCGCTCCTGAAGCAATGGGCGCAACCCTGCCTGTAAAATCAGCCACTTCAGCCGACCCCGTGGCAGGGCGGCCCGTGGCGCAGGCGGCGCCCATTTTTGGCCTGCATTCAAGGCGGACTTCTCATGCTTTACCCTCAAGAATTCGACGTGATCGTGGTCGGTGGCGGCCATGCCGGCACCGAGGCGGCCCTGGCCGCGGCCCGCATGGGCTGCCAGACGCTCTTGCTCACCCACAACATCGAAACCCTGGGCCAGATGAGCTGCAACCCCAGCATTGGCGGCATCGGCAAGGGTCACCTGGTCAAAGAGGTGGACGCACTGGGCGGCGCCATGGCGCTGGCCACCGACGAGGGCGGCATCCAGTTCCGTATCCTGAACTCCTCCAAGGGCCCGGCCGTGCGCGCCACCCGCGCCCAGGCCGACCGGATTTTGTACAAGGCGGCGATTCGCCGCATGCTCGAGAACCAGCCCCATTTGTGGCTGTTCCAGCAAGCGGTGGACGATTTGATGGTGGAGGGCGACGGGGATGGCGCTAAGGTGGTGGGCGCCGTCACGCAAGTCGGCATCCGCTTTCGTTCGCGCACCGTGGTGCTGACGGCGGGCACCTTCTTGGACGGCAAGATCCATGTGGGCCTGCAAAACTATGCGGCCGGCCGCGCGGGCGACCCACCGGCGGTGAGCCTGTCGGCGCGTCTCAAAGAATTGAAGCTGCCGCAGGGGCGCCTCAAAACCGGCACGCCGCCGCGCCTGGATGGGCGCACCATTGATTTTTCTAAGTGCACCGAGCAGCCCGGCGACGGCGTGCCCGGGGGCATGAACCCTGAGGGTGGGGTGCCGGTGTTCAGCTTCATGGGCAAGGCCAGCATGCACCCGCAGCAAGTGCCGTGCTGGATCACCCACACCAACGAGCGCACCCACGAGATCATCCGCTCCGGCTTTGACCGCAGCCCCATGTTCACCGGCAAGATCGAGGGGGTGGGGCCGCGTTACTGCCCGAGTGTGGAAGACAAGATCAACCGCTTTGCCGACAAGGACAGCCACCAGATCTTCCTGGAGCCCGAAGGCCTGACCACCCACGAGGTTTACCCCAACGGCATCTCCACCAGCTTGCCGTTTGACATCCAGTACGACTTGGTGCGCTCCATGAAGGGCCTGGAAAACTGTCACATCCTGCGCCCCGGTTACGCCATCGAATACGACTACTTTGACCCGCGTTCGCTCAAAAACAGTTTCGAGACGCGCCAGATCAGCGGCCTGTTCTTTGCCGGCCAGATCAACGGCACCACCGGCTACGAAGAGGCCGCAGCCCAAGGCTTGTTTGCCGGCATCAACGCCGCGTTGCAGTGCCGGGGCGAGGCGGCCTGGACGCCCAGCCGCGACCAGGCCTATCTGGGCGTGCTGGTGGATGACCTCGTGACCCAGGGGGTGACCGAGCCTTACCGCATGTTCACCAGCCGGGCCGAGTTTCGCTTGCAGTTGCGCGAAGACAATGCCGATGTGCGATTGACCGAAGTCGGGCGCCAGATGGGCCTGGTGGACGACGCCCGGTGGGACGCTTTCAGCCGCAAGCGCGACGCCGTTTCACGTGAAACAGAACGACTGAAATCCACCTGGGTCAATCCGCGCAACCTGCCCGCCAGCGAGTCCGCGCGTGTGTTGGGCAAAGCCATTGAGCACGAGCACAACCTGTTCGACCTGCTGCGCAGGCCCAACGTCTCCTACCCGGACCTGATGTCCCTGGACGGTGGGCGCATGGCCAGCGCCGATGTTTCACGTGAAACGCTGGGTGACTTGAGCTCGTCGGTGATCGAGCAGGTGGAAATCGCGGCCAAGTATTCCGGCTACATCGACCGCCAAAAAGGCGAGGTGGAGCGTGCGGCGTTTTATGAGCACCTGCGCTTGCCCGAGAGCCTGGATTACATGCAGGTCTCGGCCTTGTCGATCGAAGCCCGACAGAAGCTGGCCAAACACCGGCCCGAAACCCTTGGCCAGGCCTCGCGCATTTCGGGCATCACGCCTGCCAGCGTGTCATTGCTGCTCATCCACCTGAAGAAGGGCGGCTTCAAGGGTTTCATGCAGGCCCCGCAAGAGAGTCAAACCGCATGAGTTTGAATTTGGCACCAGGCCTGAGTGCCGGTGTCCAGGCCATGGGCCTGGATTTGTCAGCGGATCAGCAAAAGAGCTTGCTCGACTATGTGGCGCTGATCCAGAAATGGAACAAAGTTTACAACCTGACCGCCTTGCGCGACCCGGCGGACATGCTCAGCCACCACTTGCTGGACAGCCTGACGGCGGTGTCCCCGCTGCGCCGGCATACCCAGGGACAGCCGCTTCGTTTGCTGGATGTTGGGTCGGGCGGCGGTTTGCCCGGTGTGGTGCTGGCCATTTGCATGCCCGAGTTGAAGGTGACGTGTGTGGACACCGTGGCCAAAAAGGCGGCGTTTGTCCAGCAGGTGGCCGCCAGCCTGAAGTTGCCCAACTTGCGCGGAATCCATGCACGGGTTGAGTCCCTCACCGACCCCTATCAGGTGATTTGCTCTCGCGCTTTTGCATCCTTGCCCGACTTTGTGAATTGGTCTCGCCCGGCATTGGCGCAGGAGGGCGTCTGGATGGCGATGAAGGGCAAGCGCCCGCAAGACGAAATCGATGCCTTGCCCGGCGATGTTCATGTGTTTCACGTGGAACCGTTGACGGTGCCCGGCCTGGATGTTGAGCGCTGCATGGTCTGGATGAGGCCTTCGGTAGTGGTTTGAGGTCGGCTTGCATGCTGTTTTGCGACAGCGGACCGGCCTGTCCATGGGCCCCTTGGCGTACACTTCACGCTCCGACCACGCGGTCGGTCTCCTCTGGAAAGATCAGATGTTCTTCGGTATCTCGGATTACGGCGCTTTTGTGGCAGCGGTGGTGTTGTTCCTGGCCATTCCTGGCCCGGGCAATCTGGCGCTCATCACTTCGACCAGCAAGGGTGGCATAGCCGGTGGGCTGGGCGCCACCTTGGGCGTGATCGCGGGCGACCAGGTGCTGATGTGGCTGGCGGTGGCCGGCGTGGCCGCTGTGCTGGCCACTTACCCGACGGCTTTTGCGGCGGTGCAGTGGCTGGGCGCGCTGTACCTGACTTGGCTGGGTTGGAAGATGCTGACGGCTCAACCGGGTGACGCGCCAGTGCTGAACATTTTGCCTCGCCACTATTTTCAACAGGCGCTGGCCATCACCTTGCTCAACCCCAAGGCGATCGTGTTTTACATGGCCTTTTTCCCCTTGTTCGTTGACCCGCAAACCCACTTGGGCCTGAGCAGCTTTGGCGTCATGGCCGCCACCATCGCGGCCCTCACGTTTTTGTACGGCCTGGCCATGACGCTGCTCACGCACCACCTGGCCGAGCGCATGCGGGCCAACCCCCGGGTCGGGCGCGTGCTCGAAAAACTGGCAGGCCTGTGCCTGATTGGTTTTGGCATCAAGATGGCGTTGTCCAAATAATCACCTGAGAGACCAGCATGGCGAAAACCCTTTGCATTGCCAACCAAAAAGGTGGCGTCGGCAAAACCACCACCACCGTCAACCTGGCTGCGGGCCTGGCCAAACTCGGCCAGCGGGTCATGTTGGTCGACCTGGACCCTCAGGGCAACGCCACCATGGGCTCGGGCATTGACAAACGGGAAGTCGAATTGAGTGTCTACGACGTTCTGCTCGAGTCCGCGACGGTCAAGGAAGCGGCGGTCAAAGCCGGGCAATGCGGCTATGACGTGCTTTGTGCCAACCGGGAGTTGGCGGGCGCAGAAGTTGAACTGGTGCAGTTGGCGCACCGTGATCAGCGTTTGCGTGCCGCCCTGGCCGAGGTGGACGGGGACTACGATTTTGTGTTGATCGACTGTCCGCCCTCGCTGTCCATGCTCACGCTCAACGGCCTGTGCTCGGCGCACGGCGTGATCGTGCCCATGCAGTGTGAATACTTTGCGCTTGAAGGGCTCACCGATCTGGTCAACACCATCAAACAGGTGCACGCCAACCTCAACAAAGACCTCAAGATCGTCGGCTTGCTGCGCGTCATGTTTGACCCCCGCATCACCTTGCAGATGCAGGTGAGCGACCAGCTCAAGGCGCACTTTGGCAACAAGGTGTTTGACACCGTGATTCCGCGCAATGTGCGTCTGGCCGAAGCACCCAGCTATGGCTTGCCGGGCGTGGTCTTTGACCCTTCCGCCAAGGGCAGTCAGGCCTATGTCGAATTTGCACGCGAACTGGTGCAGCGTGCGCCCACGCTTTGACCGGGCCCTGTGTTGCCGTGATGCCCTTGACCCCATCCCTCTTGGCCACCTTGCCGGGCACACGGGCGCAGCCTGAGCCCGTGGTGCTGATCTTGCCCGGTTGGCTGGGCAATGGACCGGACCATTGGCAATCGCGATGGGCGCGTGGGCATGGCTACACCGTGGTCGAACAAAACGACTGGCTCAACCCCTTGCGCGGTGACTGGATGGCGCGTTTGGATGAAGCCGTCATCGACGCGGCGGGGCCGGTGGTCTTGGCGGCGCACAGTTTGGGCTGCATCCTGGTGGCGGCTTGGGCGGCGGTTTCCAGGCACACCGATCGCGTGCAAGGCGCGTTGTTGGTGGCCCCGGGCGATACCGAAGTGCCGCACATGCGAGACCGCCTGCCCGGCTGGTCGCCCGTGGTGCGCCAGCGCCTGCCCTTTAAAAGCGTGTTGGTGGGCAGCCTGGACGACCCGTATTGCACGTCTGAACGTGCCCAGGCCTGGGCCCAGGATTGGGGCGCCCAATGGCTGTGCCTGGGCAAGGCCGGGCACATCAATGCCGATTCTTCCCTGGGCGATTGGCCGCAAGGCCATGCCCTTTTGCAAACACTGTTGAAAGATTGAACATGGTCACCAAAAAACCCAAAGGCCTGGGCCGTGGACTTGAAGCCCTGTTGGGCCCCAAAGTGCAGGACGCCCCATCGGCCGACATGACGGCTGAAACGGGTGTGCCCAGTCAGCTCAAGCTCGAGCAAATGGTGGCGGGCATGTACCAACCCCGGACCCGCATGGACGAGGGCGCCTTGTACGAGTTGGCCGAATCCATCAAGGCCCAAGGCATCATGCAACCGATCCTGGTGCGGCAACTGACTGAGGGTGAAAACGCCGGCAAATACGAGATCATCGCGGGTGAGCGGCGTTTCCGTGCTTCTCGCCTGGCGGGCCTGGAGTCGGTCCCTGTTTTGGTGCGCAATGTGCCCAACGAGGCCGCCGCCGCCATGGCGCTGATCGAGAACATCCAGCGCGAAGACCTCAACCCGCTCGAAGAAGCCCAAGGCCTGCAACGCCTGATCAAAGAGTTTGGGCTCACTCACGAAGCTGCTGCGCAGGCCGTGGGGCGCTCGCGCAGCGCCGCCAGCAACCTGCTGCGCCTCTTGAATCTGGCCGATGCCGTGCAAAGCATGCTGATGGCCGGGGACCTGGACATGGGCCATGCGCGGGCCTTGCTGTCGCTGGACAAGGCGGCGCAAATCACCGCCGCCAACCAGATCGCGGCCAAAAAACTGTCGGTGCGCGAGGCCGAGAGCCTGGCCAAAAAGCTCAGCGCCGAATTCAACCTGGTCACCCAAAAGCCCAAAAAGGAAAAGTCGCGCGACATTCGCCGCGTGGAAGAAGAGCTGTCCGACCTGCTCATGGCGCAGGTCGAGGTGCGCGTCAAAAAGCGCGTCAAAAGACACGGCAAAGTCGAAGAGATGGGCGAGTTGTCGATCCAGTTCGGCTCACTCGATGCGCTCAACGGCTTGATCGATCGGCTGCGCGACTGAGCGCCCAAGGCCATGTCACTGCAGCAACAAGCGCTTGGCGGGTGGCGACTGCCCTGGGGGGCGGACGCCAAGCCGCTCACGCGCGAGCAATTGCTGGCCGTGTGCTTTCTCATGGTGTGCGGCGGCTCCTTGGCGTTTTATCTGCTGCCCCAGAGCAGCTATGACCCGCGCGCCAATTTGTGGACCTGCCTGTTGCTGTTGGCCTTGCTGCCGTTGACACGGGTGCCGCGCCTGCATTTGCTCATGGCCCATCTGATCCTGGTGATCTTCGTGTCGCTGGTGAGCTACATCGCGGTGAAGACCGGCGGCATCGACTCGCCCGTTATGGTGTACCTGATGGTGTTGGCGGTGCCCACCTTGTTCTTCCTGGGCATCTGGGGCGCCGCTTTGTGGATGCTGGCGGCGCTGAGCATTCAACTGGGCCTGCTGCTGGCGACACTGCAGGGCGGATTGATCCCGCCCATGCAGACACAAGGCACCGTTCTGTGGTCCATGCTCAACCACGTCTTGGCGGGCAGCATGCTGATGTGGATGCTGTCCCTTTTTGAGCACTCGCACCGCTCGCAATTGGCGGTGTTGCAAGTGCGCAACCTTGAGCTGGAGGCCGCCTCCGAGCAGTTGCTGGCGGCGCAATCGCACAAGGACGAGTTTGTGGCCGCCGTCGGTCACGAGTTGCGCACGCCCATGAACGCCATCCTGGGGCTCAATGGCTTGCTGCGCGAAGAGCTGGCGGACAACCCTGCGCATGTCGACACCGTCGAGCACATCCGCCTCTCGACTGAGCACCTGCTGCGCGTGGTCAATGACATTCTCGACTTCGCCCAGCTGCAGGCTGGCCGGGTGCAGCTGTTTCCTGAATCCTTGCCGGTGCAGGCTTGGCTGGGGTCGCTGCTGCCCAAGTTCCGCGCGCGCGCCCAGGCCAAGGGCCTGACCTGGCAGGTGCAGGTGGCGCCGCAACTGCCCGCTGAAATCCGGTTCGACCGCCAGCGCCTGTCGCAGGTGCTGGGGCACCTGCTCGACAACGCCATCAAGTTCACCGCGCACGGTGGCATCACGCTGCGCCTGCAGCTGCAGGGCGAGTGCCTGCGGGTGGAGGTGCAAGACAGCGGCCGTGGCGTGGCGCCCGAGCGGCACACGCACATCTTCAACCGCTTTGAATCGGCCGACATGGCGACCCACCAGGCCTTTGGCGGCACAGGTTTGGGCCTGAGCATTTGCGAGCGCCTGGTGGTGCTGCAAGGCGGCCGCATTGGGGTGCACAGCGAGGTGGGGCAGGGTGCCCTGTTCTGGTTTGAGTTGCCGCTGCAAGCGTCAACGCCGGTGCTGCCCACCGCGCCCGAGGCGACGGCGCCGTGGTCTGGCCAGGCCCCCTTCGATGTGCTGGTGGTGGACGACAACCCCATGAACCTGATGGTGGCGCAGCTGCAGTTGCGCAAAGCCTGGCCTTTGGCGCGTGTCACCACCGCCGAGTCGGGGCCCGAGGCTCTGGCCAAAATCCAGGCACAGCACTTTGACCTGGCCTTGATCGACATGGTCATGCCCGGGATGGACGGTTTGGCGGTCACCCGCGCGGTTCGGCAATTGCCGCTGCCCCTGTGCCATTTGCCGGTGATTGCGCTGACGGCCAACACCAACCCGGTCGACCGCCAGCGATGTCTGGACGCGGGCATGAACGAGGTGCTCTACAAACCCATGGACCCCGAGCACATGGGGGAGACGATCTCCCTTGTGATGGCTGCAAAGCAGGTGCTGACATGACCTTGGCCCGTTTGCAGGACTGGATCTACCGGGTCTGTGTGCCGAAATTGCCGCCCGCATTTCAGCACGGCAAGATGCCGTACCTGTTCGGTTTTGAAGCCTTTGTCATTTTGTCGGTGGCCGGATTTGCGCTGCTCGACCCCTACCCGCAAACCGCCCTGTCTGCCATCGTTTTCAGCGCGTTGCTGATGGGTCAGTTGGTGCTGATCGCCCGGGGCATGCCTCTGGATCAGGCCATCCATCTGGCGTGCACGATCGGCGCGTGCTTCTTGCTGTATGCCGTCTGGATCACTGGCGGCGTGCACTCGCCGCGGCTGTCGTGGTTGCTGATCCTGCCGGTGATTCCGTTTTACATCATCGGACCGCGCGCCGGTTATGGCTGGCTGGCGGCTGTTTTCCTGATGCAGTTGCTGATGGCTGTCTTGACCGATCGGGGCTGGCTGGCGCCGGTGTCGACACCTGACGCCGATGCCGTGACCCTCTACTCTTTTGCCACCTTTTCCGTGGCCAGCCTGATCTTGCTGTTTGTGCCACTGTTGTACGACCGCCAGTACCAGGCCGCCTTGCGCGAGGGCCAGGCACGGCAAAAAGAACTGGAGGCCAAGCAGGTGGAGTTGCAACAGGCCCTGGAGATGCGTGAGCACTTCATTGCTTCGGTGAGCCATGAGTTGCGCACGCCCATGAACGCCATCCTGGGCTTCAGCAGCCTGTTGACGAAAGAGGTGCAACACAAGCCCCGCGCCCTGGAGATCCTGGACCACACCCGCCAGTCGGCCGACCATCTGCTCACGGTGATCAACGATGTGCTCGACTATTCGCAGTTCCTGACAGGCCGCCTGACAGCTCACGCCGAAACCTTTGACCTGCGCGAGACGGTCCGGCACGCCTTTGACCTGTTTGCACCGCGCGTGCAAAGCATGCACCTGAATTACCGCTGCGAGATTGCCGACGACGTGCCGCCATGGGTTTGCGCCGACCGCCATCGCTTGATGCAAATCCTGGTCAACTTGCTGGGCAATGCGCTCAAATTCACGCACCAGGGCGAGGTGGTGCTGCGTGTGCAGTCGCATACGACGGGTGTGGAGTTTTCGGTGCAGGACACGGGCATCGGCATTGCGCTCGAAGACCAGCCCCGCATTTTCAGCCGCTTCACACAGGCCCAGGGCGACATCCAGAAGCGCTACGGCGGCAACGGTCTGGGCCTGGCCATCACGCAAGGCCTGGTCGAGTTGTTGCAAGGCGAGATCGGTTTTGACAGCACCCCAGGCCAGGGCTCGCGCTTCTGGTTCCGTCTGCCCCTGCAGGCCCAGACGCCGCCCGCGTCGGTCAAGGGCCCAGCCGCCAGGGCGCTGCAAACCGCCGAGCAGGCCTGGCAATTTCTGGTGGTGGACGACCACCGCCTGAACCGCTTGCTGGTCAAGCAGGCACTGAAAAAAGCCTGGCCGCACAGCGTCGTGGTCGAGGCAGAAAACGGCGCCAAAGCGCTGGAGCTGTGGCGCGCCCAGCGCTTTGATCTGGTGTTCATGGACATGGTCATGCCCGTCATGGATGGCATCGATGCCACACGGCGCATCCGGCAGGACCCTGCGGGACCGCACAACCGGGTGCCGGTGCTGGGCTTGACCGCCAACGTCAATCCCCTGGACCTGGAGCGCTTCAAAACGGCAGGCCTCAGTGGCCTGATGCTCAAGCCGTTTGAGCCGGCAGACCTGTGCCACCAGGCAGAGCGCTTGCTGTTGGCGGTGGCAGGTGATGCATGAGCGCTGTCTGGCGTGATGTTTCGGTGTCGACCGGGGTGGCCGGCTTTGTCGCGGTGCTGGTGGGCTTCACCAGTTCTGCGGCGATTGTTTTCTCGGCGGCGCAAGCTTTGGGCGCCACGCCGGCCCAAACGGTGTCCTGGATGTGGGCGCTGGGCCTGGGCATGGGCATCACCAGCCTGGGCCTGAGCCTGTGGTACCGCCTGCCGGTGCTGACGGCCTGGTCCACGCCGGGCGCGGCGGTTCTGGCCGTGAGCCAGGGCGTGAGCCTGCCCGAGGCCACGGGCGCCTTCATGGTGTGCGCGCTGCTGATCATGCTGGCGGGTTACAGCGGCGGGTTTGAACGCCTGATGTCCAGAATTCCCCTGGCTTTGGCCAGCGCGCTGTTGGCGGGCGTGCTGGCGCGCTTTGCCCTGGACGCTGTGGGGGCGGTGGTGCATGCGCCTGTGCTGGTGATCGCCATGACGGTGGCCTATGTGCTGGGCCGACGCGGGTGGCCGCGCTGGTCGGTGCCGGTGGTCTTGCTGGTGGGCATGGGCGTGGCCGCGCTGCAAGGCCAGTTGAACCTCTCCAGTGTGGCCTGGGCCTGGGCCATGCCCGTGTGGGTGAGCCCGGCATGGAGCTGGGCGGCCATGGTCAGCGTGGCCCTGCCGCTGTTTGTGGTGACCATGGCTTCTCAGAACTTGCCGGGCGTGGCCGCGCAGCGTGCCTCGGGTTACGAGATTCCGGTGTCTCCAGTGGTCGGGGCGACCGGTTTGGCCAGTCTGCTGCTGGCCCCTTTTGGTGCTTATGCCCTCAACCTGGCGGCCATCACCGCCGCCATCTGCATGGGCAAAGAGGCCCACCCGGACCCCCGCCGTCGCTACACGGCTTCGGCCGCAGCGGGCTTGCTGTACATCGCTTTGGGCCTGGCCGGTGGCACGATCGTCAGCCTGATGGCGGCGTTTCCGCAGGCGCTGGTGTTGGCGGTGGCCGGACTGGCCCTGCTCGGCACCATGGCCTCGGGCTTGTCGGTGGCCGTCAAAGATGAGCAGCACCGCGAGGCGGCGGTCCTGACCTTTCTGGTGACGCTGTCGGGTGTCACGGTGGCCGGCGTGGGCTCGGCCTTTTGGGGTGTGGTGGTGGGGGGGCTGGCGCAGTGGCTGTGGTCACGGCGCCAAACCGCCTCACATTGAGAAAATCTTCCCCGGGTTCATGATGTTGTGCGGGTCCAGCGCCCGCTTGATGGTGCGCATCATGTCCACCGCACCCTCGCCGGTTTCGGTGCGCAAGAAGTCCATTTTGTGCAGGCCGATGCCGTGCTCGCCGGTGCAGGTGCCGCCCAAACGCAGGGCGCGGCTGACCAGTTGTTGGTTCAGGGCTTCGGCGGTTTCGCACTCTTGTGGGTTGTTCGGGTCGATCAGATAGCCGAAGTGGAAGTTGCCGTCGCCCACATGGCCGACCAAAAAGTAAGGCAGGCCGCTGGCATCGGTTTCGGTGATGGAGTCCAGCAGGCAGTCGGCCAGGCGGCTGATGGGCACGCAGGTGTCGGTGCTGATGGCGCGGCAGCCGGGCTTGCTCTGGATGGCCGCAAAGTAGGCGTTGTGCCGCGCGGTCCACAGGCGGGTGCGCTCTTCGGGCGTGGTGGCCCATTCAAAGGCGTTGCCGCCAAATTCGCTGGCGATGTCCTGCACGGTCTCGGCCTGCTCCTTCACACCCGCAGGCGAGCCGTGGAACTCCATCAGCAGCATGGGCTCTTCGCGCAGGCCCAGCTTGGCGTAGGCGTTGACCATGCGCACCGTGTTGTGGTCGATCAACTCCACCCGGGCGATCGGCACGCCCAGCTGGATGGTCTGGATCACGGTGTGCACCGCGGCTTCGATGCTGGGGAAGGAGCAAATGGCCGCAGAGATGGCTTCGGGCAAGGGGTACAGGCGCACGGTGATCTCGGTGATCACGCCCAGCGTGCCTTCGCTGCCCACCATCAGGCGTGTCAGGTCGTAGCCGGCGCTCGACTTTTTGGCGCGGGTGCCGGTGCGGATGACCTCGCCCGACGAGGTGACCACCTCCATGGCCAGCACGTTCTCGCGCATGGTGCCATAGCGCACGGCGTTGGTGCCGCTGGCCCGCGTCGCGCTCATGCCGCCAATCGTGGCGTCCGCGCCGGGGTCGATCGGAAAGAACAGCCCGGTCGACTTGATCTCTTCATTGAGCTGCTTGCGCGTCACGCCCGGCTGCACCGTCACCGTCAGGTCTTCGGCATTGATGGCCAGCACCCGGTTCATGCGCGTGAGGTCGATGCTGATGCCGCCTTGCACCGCCAGCAAATGCCCTTCGAGCGAGGAGCCTACGCCAAACGGGATGATGGGCACTTTGAATTCGGCGCACAGCTTGACCGCGTCGGCCACGTCCTGGGTGTTTTCTGCAAACACCACCGCAGCAGGCGGCGGCACATGGGTGAAGGCCGACTCGTCACGGCCGTGCTGCTCGCGCACCACCAGCGCGGTGGAGCAATTGCCGCCAAAGCGGGCTTTCAGGGCTGTCAAAAACGCTTCGGGCACAGCACGTTGCGCGATTTCGGGCGCCAGGTGGGCGGCAGGGGTGGGGGCGTTCATGGGGGTCTCCAGTGGCGGCGGGGCAAGCCCGCCAGACGTGTGAGGCAGCAGTTTACGATGCCAAGGCGGGCCTTGCTGTCTTTTGTCAGACAAGCCAAGGGGACTTGCCCGACAATCGACCATCTGGGTAGGCGCCCACCCCTGTGGGCGAATCATCCAGACCCTGAAGCCTTGAGCGAACAAAAAAGAGAGCATCACCATGGGCAACCGACTCACACAAATCGCCACCCGCACCGGCGACAACGGCACCACCGGACTGGGCAACAACCAGCGCGTGTCCAAAAACAGCTTGCGCGTGCACGCCATGGGCGAGGTGGACGAGCTCAACTCCCACATCGGCCTGCTGCTGTGTGAGGACATGCCGCCCGACGTGCGCGAGGTGTTGGTCGAGGTGCAGCACCAGCTGTTCAACCTGGGCGGGGAGCTGTCGATCCCCGGCTTTGAGCTGCTGAAGGTGGAGGCCGTGGCGGCGCTCGACGATGCGCTCGAGACCTACAACGCCCAGCTGCCCAAGCTCGAAGAGTTCATCTTGCCGGCCGGCACACGCGGCGCGTCGCAAGCCCATGTGTGCCGCACCGTGGCGCGCCGCGCCGAACGCGCCTGCGTGGCCCTGGGCAACGAAGAGGCCATCAACGAAACCCCGCGCCAATACCTCAACCGCCTGTCGGACCTGATGTTTGTGCTGGCCCGTGTGCTCAACCGCATGCATGGCGGGGACGATGTGTACTGGAAGAGCCAACGCATGGCGAAAGACCCTGTCGCCTAAGTGCGTGTTTTCAGGGTTTTCGGCGTGACAGCGTGGTGCACCCACTGCTACGCTGTTTCGCATGAACACCGTCCAACCTGTTTCGGCCCCAGCGCCCTATTTGCCCCAGATCCGGCTTTACCAAAATTGGCTGCGCGATGAACGTGGCCTGAGCTTTGCCAGCTACAACCAGCTTTGGCGCTGGTCGGTGACCGAGCTGGACGTGTTCTGGCAAAGCATCTGGGACTATTTTGATTTCCAGTCGCCCACGCCGCACACCGCGGTGCTGGCCAGCAACGTCATGCCGGGCGCCAAGTGGTTCCCGGGCGCCCAGACCAACTATGCACACCAGGTGCTGCGCCATGTGCAGCCCGCGCACGAGGCGGGCTTCTTGGCGGTCATCAGCCACAACGAAAAAGGCCTGCGCCGCGAGATGACTTGGCCCGAGCTGCGCCGCCAGGTGGCCGCCATGGCCTTGCACCTGCAGGCCCAGGGCTTGCGGCCGGGTGACCGCGTGGCCGCTTACCTGCCCAACATCCCCGAAGCCATGGTGGCGTTTTTGGCCACCGTCAGCGTGGGCGGTGTGTGGAGCATCTGCGCGCCCGACATGGGCACCCACGCGGTGCTCGACCGCTTCAAGCAGATCGAGCCCAAGGTGCTGATCGCTGTGGATGGCGTGAGCTATGGGGGTCGCGACTTTGACCGCATGGGTGTGGTGCAGGAGCTGCGCGACGCGCTGCCCAGCGTGCAGCACGTCATCGTGCACGACAACTTGGGCACCCTGGACCTGGCCAGCTGCGATGTGGGGGGCAGTGTGCAGCTGTCGGCCATCACCGCGCGTGACGATGCCCAGGTGAAGGCTTTTGAGCCGATGTGGTTGCCCTTTGACCACCCGCTGTGGATTGTTTATTCGAGCGGCACCACCGGCTTGCCCAAGCCCATCGTGCACGGCCACGGCGGCACCGTGATCGTGGCGCTGGCCAACAAGATCTTGCACAACGACATAGGCTGCAGCTACCACCCCAACAGCTGGGGCGAGCGCTTTCACTGGTACAGCTCCACCGGCTGGGTCATGTGGAACGCCCAAGTGGCGGGCTTGCTCAATGGCGTGACCTGTGTGATCTACGACGGCAACCCCGGCGGCAGCAAGGAGCGGCCGGACTGGGGCATTTTGTGGCGCATGGCGGCGCAGGAAAAAGTCACCTTCTTTGGCGCAGGCGCGGCCTTCTTTGCCAACTGCCAGAAGTCCGGCGTCGACCTGAGCCGCTGCGGCGACCTCTCGCTGATCCGCGCCCTGGGCACCACCGGCTCGCCGCTGTCGCCCGAAACCCAAAGCTGGGGCACCGAAGAATTCAAAAAAATCGGGACCGACATCTGGTGGTGCAATATTTCGGGAGGCACCGACTTTGCGGGGGCGTTTGTGGGCGGCCACCGCGAGCTGCCGCAAGAGCCCGGCGTGATGCAGTGCCGTGAGTTGGGCTGCGCGGTGGAGGCCTGGAACGAGGCCGGTGAACCGGTGCTGGGCGAGGTGGGCGAGTTGGTCTGCACCCAGCCCATCCCTTCCATGCCGCTTTACTTTTGGAACGACAAGGACAATGCCCGTTATCTGGCGAGCTACTTCGAGATGTACCCCGCAGGCCACGGCCGCCAACCCGGCGGCGGCGACGGCCCGGCCAGCATGGGCGGCGTTTGGCGGCATGGCGACTGGCTGCGCATCGGCAACGCCCAAGGCGAGGGCGAGGGCTGCGTGATCTTTGGCCGCAGCGACGCCACCATCAACCGCTACGGCCTGCGCATGGGCACCAGCGAGCTGTACAGCGCCGTTGAAGCCCTGCCCGAAGTCATGGACTCGATGGTGGTGGACCTGGAATATTTGGGCAAGGAAAGCTACATGCCCTTGTTTGTGGTGCTGCGCCCGGGCACCACGCTCGATGATGCGCTCCAGGCCAAGCTCAACAACGCCATCAAGGTGGCGCTCAGCCCGCGCTTCATCCCCAACGAAATTTTCCAGGTGGCCGAGATCCCGCGCACGCTGTCCGGCAAAAAGCAAGAGCTGCCGATCAAAAAGCTGATGCTCGGCCAGCCGCTTGAAAAAGTCGTCAACAAAGACGCCATGGCCAACCCGGCTTGCCTGGACTGGTATGTGGACCTGGCCAAAAAGCATTTGGCCAAAGCCTGAGCACAAGAAGGAGACCGAGATGCGCCTTGTATGGACCGCTGCTTTGACTTTGAGCCTCATGGGCTGTGCGTCCATGCCTTCGCCGCAAACGGTGCAAGTGCCCTCGGCCGTGCCGGCCAACATCGCGGCAGAGTTGGCCAAAATCGGCCCCATCGTGGCGCCGCCGCCCACCGAAAAACTCTACGCCCCGCTGGCCGAGCGCGAACCCTATGCCGGCGTGCAGGTGCGCCGCGACGTGCGCTACGGCGCTGACGCCCGCCACCTGCTCGATGTGTTCACCCCCACCCGCCAAGTGCAGGCGGACCAGCCGGTGCTGGTGTTTGTGCACGGCGGTGCCTTCATGCGGGGCGAGCGCCGCACCGGCGACAGCCCGTTCTACGACAGCATCATGCTCTGGGCGGTGCGCCAGGGCATGGTGGGCGTCAACATGACCTACCGGCTGGCCCCGGCCCACAGCTGGCCTGCGGCGCAACAAGACATCCAGTCGGCCCTGAAGTGGGTGCGCGAGAACATTGCCGCCAGCGGTGGCAACCCCCAGCGCATCATCCTGATGGGCCACTCGGCCGGTGCAGCGCATGTGGCGCAGTACCTGGCGCACCCGCAGTTCCATGTGGCGCCCGGCTCCGGCCTGGCCGGTGCCATCTTGCTGTCGGGCATTTTTGACCCGACCACCGCCGAGAGCAACCCGCCCCTGCAGGCCTACTTTGGCAAAGACAAGGCGCTGTACCCGGCCCGTTCGGCCGTGCCCGGTCTGGTGGCGTCCAAGGTGCCCCTGCTGCTGGCCTATGCCGAGCTGGACCCGCCCGACTTCCACCGCCAGAGCGAGCAACTCAACGCCGCCCTGTGCCAGGCCAGCCGCTGCCAAGGGCTCTACAAACTCATGGGCCACAGCCACATGTCAGAGATCTATGCGATCAACAGCACGGACCGCACCGTGACCGATTTGATGAAGCGATTGGTGGACCGGGCGCGCTGAGCGCGACCGACACCGGCAGGAGCCAGCACTCAGACCTTGTTCAACTGGTGCGCGGCCCTTTGCAGGTGCGCGATGAACTGCCGAATGGCTGGAGACACCACCGACCCACTGCGGATGATGGTGCCGATCGTCAAAGGCAAACCTGGCTCTTCAAGCGGCACGCGTGTGATGTCCTGCCCCAGCGGGTGGGCAATGAATTGCTCGGGCATGAGGCCCAGCAAATCACCCGAGCCCAGCAGCGCCAGCAACGCCAGTGTGGAGTTGACCATGGCGCCCACGGGCGGTGCCACCATCCCGTGTGATTCAAACAGGCGCGCGGCGTAACCCGATTGGGCCGAAGTGCCGGTGTAGACCCAGGCGGCCTGGGACAGCTCCGACAAGCGCTTGGCGCGGGCATGACGGCTGCCACGCCGGGCCACCACCACCATCGAGGTGCTCATCAACGCTTCAGCGATGAATTCGCCGCTGGGCAAACCCTCAGGGATACCGCCGACCACCAGGTCCACCTGCCCGCTGCGCAGTTTTTGCAACTGCTCCACAAACAGCTCTTCGCTGACCCGAAGCAGAATGTCCGGAAAGGCCCGGCTGAAGGTGCGCAGTGTTTCCGGAATCAACAGCATCATGGCCACCGGCACGGCCGCCACGTTCAGCTCGCCCCGCATGTGCCCGCCCAGCTGCTGGATCTGGTCGGTCGCATTGGCCAGCTCTCGGGCCACTTTGATGGCGTGTTCAAACAGCACCTGACCCTGTGGTGTGGGGCGAACGCCTTGCGAATGCCGCGCCAGCAAGGGGGCAGCCAGCTCGATCTCCAATTCGCGCACCAGCTTGGTCAGTGCCGGTTGAGACACGCCCATGCGGCGTGCCGCACCGCGCAAACTGCCTTCTTCGATGGCGGCCACCAGGGCCTGTAGGGCATTGAGTTTCATGGCGCAACAAGAGGTTTGTGATAACGCCATGTTATCGCGGGCCAGATTGCGGCATCTATTCAGGCCGAGATGGACTTTCCAAAATGGCCCTTGATTTGCCCCAAGTGCATTGACCCGTATCAACAACCGGAGACTCTCATGCTCAAACGCGTTCTGACCACCTTGACCTTTGGCCTCGCCCTGACTGCTGGGGCTCAGACCTTCCCCACCAAGCCTGTGCGCATCATCACGCCCTTCCCGGTGGGCAGTGGCCCTGAGGGCGTGGCCCGCATGGTGGCCGACAAGCTGTCGAAAACCTGGGGCCAGCCCGTCACGGTGGAAAACCGCCCCGGCGGCAATGGCTTCATCGCCATCGACGCTTTCAAGCGCGGCGCGAGCGATGGCACCGACCTGATCCAGCTCGACAACGTGCACCTGACGGCTTACCCCCACCTGTTCAAGAAACTGCCCTACAACGCCGCCGCCGACTTTGACGTGCTGCTGCCCTTGTTCAAGACCTACTTCTTCTTCACCACCGCCGCCGACAGCAAATACAAAAACGTGGCCGACATCGTGCAGGACGCCAAGGCCAACCCGGGCAAGCTCAACTACGGCTCCTGGTCGGTGGGCAACCCGGTGCACTTGGGCTCGGCCCTGTTTGAGACGGTGACCGGCACCGAGATGCAGCACGTGATCTACAAGGAAACCAGCCAGCTTTACTCGGGCGTGGCCACGGGCGAGCTGGCGTTTGCCATGGGCACCAGCGCCACGGCGGGCCCCCTGTACCGCGCGGGCAAACTCAAGTTTGTGGCGATTGCCGCGCCCAAGCGCCTGCCCGCCTACAAGGACGTGCCCACCGTTGCCGAAGCCGGTGGCCCCAAAGACTTCGAGGTGAGCGGCTGGACCGCGATCGCCGCCCCCAAAGGCCTGCCCAAAGCGGTGGCCGACAAGATCAATGCCGACATCGCCAAGGCCCTGGCCGAGCCCGATGTGCGCGAGAAGTTTGTCTCGTTTGGTTACGAGTCCTTCACGCCCACCCGCGAGCAGTTCAACGCCTACATCCAGGCCGAGTCGGTCAGGTTGGCGGCGGTGATCGTCAAGTCCAAAGCCGCGCTCGACTGATTTCGACCCAGGACTGCGCATGGCCCGCATCATCGGAGGCATTGGCGCCTCGCATTCGCCCACCATTGGTTTTGCCAAGGACACAGGCAAGCACAACGACCCGGCATGGAAGCCGATCTTTGACGGTTTCGATGCGATCCGTGGTTGGGTGCGAGACAAGAAGATCGACGTGATCTTCCTGATCTACAACGACCACATCACCTCCTTTTTTCTGGACCATTACTCGGCCTTTGTGCTGGGCATCGACGACCGCTATGAGGCCGCCGACGAGGGCGGTGGCCCGCGCGAGGTGGCGCCTGCCGTGGGCCATCTGGGCTTGTCGCAACACATCGGCATGTCGCTGGTGGCCGATGAGTTCGACATGTCCTTTTTTCAGGGCAAGCCGGTGGACCATGGTTTCTTGTCGCCTGTGTCGATGTTGGGTGACGAGCGCGGCCCTTGGCCGGGCCAAGTGGTGCCGCTGCAAGTGGGCGTGCTGCAACTGCCGCTGCCCAGTGCCAAGCGCATGTGGAAGCTCGGGCAGGCCTTGCGCCGCGCCATCGAGAGCTACCCCGAAGACCTGAATGTGGCAGTCATGGCCACTGGCGGCTTGTCGCACCAGGTGCACGGTGAGCGCGCGGGTTTTTTGAACGAAGCCTGGGACAAGGAATTTCTGGACCTCTTGCAAAACGCGCCCGAGACACTGGTGAACATGCGCATCGCCGACTACGCGGCCCAGGGCGGCATGGAGGGCGCCGAAGTCGTCATGTGGCTCATCATGCGCGGCGCGTTGTCGGACCGGGTGAATCTGGTGCACCGGCAAACCTATGCGCCGTCCATGACCAACATCGCCACGCTGGTGTTCGAAGACCAGGGCGGCGAGCCCGATGCGGTCGCCGTGGCCGCACACCGCCAGCACATGGGTCATGAGCTGGAAGGTGCAGGGGCTTTGCCCGGCACCTACCCCTTCACCCACGAGCGCAGCCATGCCAACTTGCGCATCAACCGCTTCTTGCACGCCTTGATCCAACCCGAGCACCGCGCACGTTTTGTGAACGACTTCGAGGCCCTGGCCAGCGAGCATGGCCTGAGCGAAGAAGAGAAAGACCTGATCCGCCAGCGCCAGTGGATCGAGATGATCCGACGCGGTGTGATTTTTTTCGTGCTCGAAAAAATGGCGGCGGTGCTGGGCGTCTCCAACCCCGAGGTGTATGCCGCCTTCCGGGGCGAGAGCCTCGAGCAGTTCCAGGCCAGCCGCAAGGTGGCCATGCGCTACTCGGTGGCGGGGGGCGACAACGTGCGGACGATGGACAAGGCCTGAGGCGGCTTGGCGTTTTTTGGGCAGAACCCGAATCAGTTCTTGTGCAACTCGGCGTTCAACTCGCCCCAGCTCTTGTTGCGCGGGATGGCGTGCAAGGCGCCCGACTGTGAATCGCGGCGGAACAGGATGCCGTTTTTGCCGGACAACTCTTTGGCCTTCATGACCGAGCCGTCGGGCATTTGCACGCGGCTGCCGCCGGTGATGTAGCAACCGGCCTCCACGATGCAGTCGTCGCCCAGCGAAATGCCGATGCCGGCGTTGGCCCCCAGCAGGCAACGCTTGCCGACCTTGATGACCTCTTTGCCGCCGCCCGACAGCGTGCCCATGATGGACGCGCCGCCACCGATGTCGCTGGCGTCATCGACCACCACACCTGCGCTGATGCGGCCTTCGACCATGCTGGCGCCCAGCGTGCCCGCGTTGAAGTTGCAAAAGCCCTCGTGCATCACGGTGGTGCCGCTGGCCAGGTGCGCGCCCAAGCGCACGCGGTCGGCGTTGGCGATGCGCACACCCGACGGGATCACGTAGTCGGTCATCTGTGGGAACTTGTCCAAACCCTTGACCTCCAGCACGCGGCCGGTGCCACGGGCCTTCAGGCGTGCGGCAGGCACATCGGCCAGGGCACACGGCCCGAAGTTGGTCCAAGCCACGTTGGGCAACAGGCCAAAGATGCCGGTCACGTTGGCGCCGTGTGGCAACACCAGGCGGTGGCTCAGCAGGTGCAGGCGCAGGTAGGCGTCGTGCGTGTCGCCAGGCGCGTCGGCCAGGCTTTTGATTTCGGTGCGCACGGCCACCACGGTGGCGTTGCGCACCGCGCAAGGGGCCAGGGCCTGGGCCACGTCAGCGCCCAGCGCCGCCACAGCTTCGGCCGGGCTCAGGCGGGTGCTGCCGCTGGCGGCCACGTCGGCCGCCAGTTCGGGGGCGGGGAACCAAGTGTCCAGCACGGTGCCGTCGGCGGCGATGGTGGCCAGGCCCGTGGCGCGTGCGCCGGTGGTGAGGAATGTGCTCATGGGGGTGCTCCGAAAAAATGGCCCGCCAGGATCTGAACAGGGCGGGCCGTTGGCCATTTGAAGGCGTGATTATCGGCGAGTCGGCATGACCCGGGCATGTGCGTTGGGTTTGCGCGTGGCTTGGCCGGTATTCCCAAGCGGGTGGGTTCAGCCGGCCAAGGGCACGATTTCCTGCTCAATCGCGCCAAACAGGCTCTCGCCGGTTGGGCCTTTCATCTCGATGCGGATGGTGTCGCCGTATTTCATGAATTCGGTCGAAGGCTTGCCGTCCAGGATGGTTTCAATGGCGCGTTTTTCGGCGATGCAGCTGTAGCCTTTGGGCCATTCGGGTTTGCCGTTGACGTCCACACTCTTGTTGCTCACGGTGCCGCTGCCCACGATGGAGCCGGCCCGCACCTGGCGTGTCTTGCACATGTGGGCGATCAGCTGGCCAAAGTGGAAGGTCATTTCGGGCCCAGCTTCGCACATGCCCACCTTGCGGCCGTTCCAGGTGGACTGCAGCGTCAGGTGCACGCGGCCGCCTTGCCAGGCATCGCCCAGTTCGTCGGGCGTGATCGCCACGGGGCTGAAGGCGGTGGCGGGCTTGCTCTGGAAAAAGCCAAAGCCTTTGGCCAGCTCGTTCGGGATCAGGTTGCGCAGGCTCACGTCGTTGGCCAGCATGACCAGGCGCACCGCTTCGATCGCATCGTCGGCGCTGGTTTGCATGGGCACGTCGCCGGTGATCACGGCGATTTCGGCCTCGAAGTCGATGCCATAGGCCTCGCTGGCGCAGACCACCGGGTCGCGGGGGCCGATGAAGTCATCGCTGCCACCCTGGTACATCAGCGGGTCGGTGTAGAAGCTGCTGGGCACCTCCGAGTTGCGTGCCGCACGGACCAGTTCCACATGGTTGAGGTAGGCTGAGCCATCGGCCCACTGGTAGGCGCGTGGCAGCGGGGCCATGCAGCGTTCGGGGTCGAAGGCAAAGGCGTGGCGGGCCTTGCCCTGGTTCAGGGTGGTGTACAGGTCTTGCAGCTGGGGGGCCAGAAAGTTCCAGTCGTCCAGCACCTGCTGCAGTTGGCTGGCGATGCCGGTCGCATAATGTGCGCTGCTCAGGTCGCGCGAGACCACCACCAGTTGTCCGTCGCGTGAGCCGTCCTTGTAGGTCGCCAATTTCATGATGTTTGCCTGTTTTGACCGCCATCCAGGGCCGTGGGCATCACGGGCGAATGGCGCATTGAATTACGCATTGTTAAACTCGTTTAACTAAACGAAACCTGATTCTAGAGCATATGGCCACCGAAAGCACCTCGAACACCCACCCGGAAGGGGACAAAGAGCGCGCGGGCATCCAGTCGGTGGAGGTGGGTTTTGCGCTGCTGGAGGTGCTGGCCCAGGCCCCTGGTCCCTTGATGTTGCGCGACCTGGCCAGTGCGGCCGGCATGAGCGCGGCCAAGGCCCACCGCTACCTGGTGAGCTTTCAGCGGCTGAATCTGGTGGTGCAGGACGCCAACACCCGCTACGAACTCGGCCCCGCCACCTTGCGCCTGGGCTTGGCCACCTTGTCCAGGCTGGACGTCGTCAAACTGGCGCGTGAGCGCTTGCCAACTTTGCTGGACCAGACCGGCCACACCCTGGCGTTGGCCGTTTGGGGCAACCGGGGCCCGACCCTGGTGCATTGGCAGGAAACCCCCTTGGCCATGCCCGTCAACCTGCGCCTGGGCGATGTGATGCCCCTGCTGTCGTCGGCCACCGGCCGCTGTTTTGCCGCCTTCATTGGCCATGGCGGCGCGGCCGACAAAGCCCGGCCCATGCTCGACACCGAGCTGGCACTGGCCCGCAAACTGGGCCGCAGTGATTTGCCGTCCACATCGGCGCAGGTGCAAGCCTTGTTGCGCGAAACCCGGGCACAGGGCCTGGGCCGCGTGGTCAATGTGCTGCTGCCCGGCATTTCGGGGTTTTGTGCGCCCGTGTTCGATGCGGATGGCCACCTGGCCTTGGGCGTGGTGTCGCTGGGCTCGTCGGCCACCTTTGACGCCGACTGGACGGGCCCCGTGGCACAGGCCTTGCGCACATTTTCGCGGCAGCTGTCGTCCGATTTGGGCTGGCCAGGGGCCTGACCCGGCCCAGTGGCGCGCAGCCCCTCCATCAGCTTGAAGCGACCATGGCCGGGTCCCACATCCCATTGCCCCCACGCGAGACGGGCGCCCCGACCGCCGCCAGCCTGTGGCGCTGGGGGGTGTTGGTGCTGGCGCTGCATGGGGCCTTGTTCATGGCCCTGCTGGATGCGCCGATTTGGCAGATGCAAGGCCCCCAGGAGCTGCGGGTGGGCCCGGTGCAAACCCGTTGGGTGGCGCCAGAGTCCATCAGCCCACAGGTTGCGCCGACCTCCACACCGAAGCCAGCACGCAAGACCCGGTTGGCCACAGAGCCCAAACTGGCCGAGGCCCCAGACAAGCCGCTGACACCGCTGCCCGTCAACGCCGAGCCCCAACCGGACCTCAGCCCCGTGCCGGCAGAGGCCATGACCGCTGTGGCTGAGGCCAACACGGGCGCTGCGTCATCCGAGGCGGCCCCCACCCCCAACACGCCCACCAGCGACAGCCCCGTGCTGGCACAGGCC
>Ga0255124_1000053_pt1 | contig 44584 bp, 31 predicted proteins | sample Law_Cont_RepB_8d_FD_188564 | JGI IMG/M metagenome (GOLD analysis project Ga0255124, IMG submission 188564) | Freshwater microbial communities from St. Lawrence River, New York, United States - Law_Cont_RepB_8d | ecosystem: Environmental > Aquatic > Freshwater > River | place: USA: New York... | reverse complement strand
GGCGGTCTCCTCACGACGTTGTCTTGGCATGATGAACTCTCAGCAAAGGAATTGGAGGTAAGACGTGACTTGTTAAGTCTACCTCTCAAATCAATGCCAAAATCCGAGCTGATTGTACGCTCTCCTACAATTGAGTCATCGATGACTAAGTCACCGATGACAAAATCGACTTATAGAACTGAAAAACAGTTTCGGTGAAGAGTCTTGGGGGACATGTCGCGAATATGCGGCAGAGCGTGTAAGTCAGAATCATCCTTGTCGCGACGGCAGGCCAAACTATTCGTGGATACCGATCGCTTACCAAAAACTACCACCTTTTCATGTACGCGGTGGCTATTGCAAATTGGATTGGTAATGGCTTGATTGGTGAATCGGGGAATTCCGATTCGGCAAACCGGAGATTGGTCTTTTCGTCAGCGCTGTAAAATAATTCGCCATGGAACCCCAGTGAATCCCCGACAAATCCTTTGGAAATTCACACGAACACTTGATTCAGTTGCAATTAAGCAACCATATTCAGACGATTGATACGGCGGTTTCGTAAACCTTTAGCGCCCATTGCCAACGATGCCAATGCAAAAATGGCAGCAGTCGTTGGCTCTGGAACTGGGCTACCGCTGCTGTCACCGGCGACGATTGAACCGCCTTGAGTGTTATTATAAGCAGCACCTGTGACAGTGATTGCACCACCGAAACCACCCAAATTTTCCGTAATCCACCCGTAGTAACCATTGCTCTTAAATGCGATCATTTTTCCGACGGTATCATCATTCATCGAGATCTGTAGGAAAGGTGTAAAAGCGGTGCCGGCACCGATGGTTTCACCTGCGATTACTTCAGCCCAACTGAATCCATTCGTTGGATGAAGGTACTTATCAGCAGCGCTTGAACTGGTGTTGTACTGCTCGAAGAATGCGCCCAATCCTGGTGCAACCGATGAACCAATCTTCAGTTGAACTTGGTGTTTAGGAACACTAAGTCCGGTAAAACTGAGCGTATTTGGCGTTGGGGTCAGCGACACTACACCGCCCTCGGCAACTTGTGCGCCTAGCACCGAAGCGAATACACCACTACTTAAAAAAATCCACTCACGTTCTGATTTCTTCACAGCATACACCTTTCTTGCCATGTCATGATAAGTTACTCCAGTCCGCACCAAAGATCTTGGGGAATCCGGATGCCAGGATCAACTCGTCAAAATAGCAATCATGTTTAATAAAGCAATCCCCCATGCCGCCTGCTAACTTCTTCATCGCAATGGAATTCCTCAAATGATATTTGTTCAACTTAATCGCGAAATCCAACAGTTTCACTTGTTTCGATCATCCGCTTGTCCCCGGGATGGTATCATGTGGTTGACGATGACTGCAGTACACCAACCCGAGAAAATCACGGTACAACGGCAGGCTATCCTATAATCGTGTTGAAAAGCACAAGATTTTCGTTTATACAAGTACAAGTTTCAACGAAAATGAGGCGTTATGTGGATGGGAAAATGGGGTGGATGCCGTCAGTTGAGGGAGCGAGCGACGCGGCAAAGTCCCCGTGCGGGATGCACTCAAACTTCGTTAGCTATGAGGCGGTAGATTCCACTTGCCGGTGAACCAAAACAGTTTCGCTGAACGCGAGCAGGGCGCTACGAAATCGATACAAATCAATACTAGTCAACAAAATTACCGAGGTCCGCTATTTTTTAGGCGGCCTTTGCTCTCGATACAATTTTGGATCAACGGCAGAAATCATTTGAGAGATTTCTAGGGGCATGTCGACCCAGGAACACAGTTGCTTGGCAATACTCTCCGGATTCGCAATTACCTCAGCGTAATCGATCACAATGAGAGGGATTCGATGCTCACTACACACTTCAATCACTTTATCGAAATGAGATAGGTAGACACTCCTGATCGAATCGCGATCGTCGATACTCGATTTCGCACCAACTCGTGATAGCATAGTGATTTGAGAGTCGACGATCTCGTCGATATCACGCCGCATCAAAATCACTTTATAATTTTCACCTTGTGGCACTAAGGGTAAGAGCGGAGCAATGATTTTGATTACCTTGTTTCGTGAATCGGCAAGCCATGAGTTGTTCGCGAAAAGCTTCAAAGTCTTTTCATACTCGAAGTATCCCTTGGGATTACTCTCGTCGGGGGAGCGTTTTAGATCTGCGCAGGGAGTCATCCCACCTGCGACCAGCATTTGCATCATCATCGACGTGCCAGAACGCGGGAGCCCTGAGACGATGATAATCGGCTCGTTTTGCGTGGACACTTCGCACGGACGATTGAACAAACACATGCTGTTGAATTTGGTTGTGAACTGATGCTTGTCAAGACGCTCGCTAATCTTGGCTTCGTCGATGGGAGGAAGTTCGATCAATAGATCGCTTTTACGATTCTCTGAATTCGATTTCCTTGTCCTTTCGTAGCTCTGAACATGCTTGGCGGACAGCCCAAAATCACCCTGGATCTCATACAACTTGCCGAGAAGTCGATGAGCCTGCGGAAACATATAATTCTGTTCAACTGCCTTCAACAAAGCTGAAATCGCTTCTTGGCTTTTCTTCGCTTTGGCTAACGCCATCCCATGAAAAAAATGAGCCGCAGGAAAATGATACTGTAGACCGATTGCCTTACTGAACCATTCTATAGCTTCCGACAACTTTTTTTTCCTCAAAAACACTCGCCCCATAGAGAGCATCGCAATTGAACTATCGGGATTGCACCGCAGGGATTCACTGAATGCTGTTTCAGCTTCGGCCAATCGATCAGCTGCTAGCAACGTGATCCCTTGTTGTAAGAGAAGCTTGCTACGAACCATCGGTTGTTGAGAGACGTCGTCGACATCCAGAGCCGTCACAGCCTCCTGAAAACTACCTTTGCGCGTGGCGAGCGATGCTCTCATAGATGCAATCGTGTTGACATTGATCTTGCCGGCGTCTACCAATGCTTGAATTGTTGTGAATTCATGTGGGGAAATACCGATATCATCGATCGTTAAGAGAGGTTGTTGTTCAGCAAGGTCTGTAGGTGGTTTTGTCGCTTGCAGATGCTCATAAAAATCCATTACGCGTTTCGTAGATGCGTAATGTAGCGTCTTCCAAGTTAATTCTAGGTGATCAACTACTTTCTCCATGTCGGAGAACCGACCGAGAGCTTCCAAGCAGACAGCGAGCTTGATTAGGAACCGGACATCGGAGGAATCTTTGTGGCAAAGCTTCAGAAAGATCCCGGCGGCGTCCTGATAACAACTGCCTCCGATCAACGATAGACCTCGGTTATACTCATTCTCTCGCTCAATAGTCAAACACGGGTTTCCAGCGGTTTGAATCGACGGATCGACATAGCCTAGATCGATCAATTGGTCGATGTTAGAAAACGGCACTTTCGGGGCCTTAATAGTTGTCGCATTGTGTAGTCCGGCTTGACCATCAACTTTGTCCCAACTGTCCGTCAAGCCAATATCCTGTGGTTCCTGAAAAACATCGATTAGTACTCGGCCATCCATATCCCGACCAACTGGCAATCCGAAGAGCTGTAACACCGTCGGAGTAACATCCAAAACCGAAGCACCATGGATAAGGTGATCTTTTTTGATACCTGGGCCTGATACCAGGAACACACCGAATTCACGATGCTCCGCTGTTGGGCCTGCCTCCTCATTGGGGATTTCGGAAAGTCGCAGATTATCGGACTGGAAACCGTGGTCGGATACAAGAACGATATTGCAGTCTTGTCCCGCGATTCGAAGCAGTTCCCCAAGCATCATATCGTGAAATTGATACGCCATGTTGACAACGTTTTTGTAGTTCGAATAGTCCTCCTCTCCGACCCAATCGAGCTTGGGTGGATGGAATTTCATAAAGGTATGGCAGAAGTGGTCGATGGCATCGAAGTAGACCGCTGCAAAGTCCCAGTCTTGGGTTTCCAACAACTCAGTTGCAATTGTCTGGATCGTCGTCGCATCGCAGATTCTTGCCGCGCAAATCCCAGGAAAGCTACTCCCTGAAGCTTGGAGTTGGTCGATGTTTGGAATGAACGGCCTGATGTCATCGATGGTAAGATCCGAAGGATGCACGCGCAAATCCCCAAGGGATTCAGCAAGAGACGATGGCCAGCATGCTCCTTCGACGAGTGGCCAGTCTTTGCCAGGTTTCCCCGAAAGATCATAGAACATGTCAGATACCATCACACCTTCGATCGGCTCGGCAGGATGGCTAGGCCACCAGCCAACGACAACACTCCGCTTACCGTTTTGATTCAGAATGTTCCAGATAGCCTTGGTCGTTCGATTCAAATTGCTGATCGGCCTCACTGTTGCACGATCTTCATTCGGCTCAACGAATCCACAGATACCGTGTTTATGTGGTCTCTTTCCCGTAGCAATCGATGTCCATAGCATTGGTGAGATCGGAGGAAATAAAGTACTAATACTTCCGATGGTTCCGTTTTGGATCAAGTATGCAACATTAGGCATCAATCCTTGGTCAACTAGTGGATTGATCAGATTCCAATCAGCAGCGTCCCAGCCGATCAACAAGACCTTCTTAGATTTTTCAGACTTCAAAATACGTATCCCATTGAATCCAAAGGTATCCCCCAAAGAAATCCAGGGGAAGTGATGCGATTACTCGATTCCAGCCGAAAATATCTAGCGAGGTCAAGATACCTGACTTAACCCACTCCCAGACTATAACTCCCATTACCAAAGATACCATTCCGAAAATCACAGTTGGATCAGTAGGCCTTAGAATAAGGTATAGCCAATTTCCCCCCGATTGCCGAAGTGCCAACTGAAGTCGCGAGACTCTTAAACCGCTTCCACACGAGAAAACCTGTTGCTTTTCCTTAAGTTGCGTAGAGTGAGAAGATGCCCCATTGCTCACGATGAGCCGATACTTAATTCAGCCGATTGCCAGGTAGTACTGGCTACTATGGTTTGAAGAACTCCCGGAAGCACAATTAACCCTACTAATTCTCACTGGCAGCTTGCACGATGTCGCCCGATTCAAAGATTCCTCCGCTTGATATCATCGTGCATTGCGCTAACCTTTTCACAGCAAATCCCCTCCAATCACAGACGATCACTCGAAGCATTAGCCCCAGGTAGGAAAACACTGGGAGAGAATCTAATGATCGGACAGCGGGAAACAACATCTTGCGAGGGCGATCCCGAACACTCCCCTTTTTTCCTCGCTTGTACCTAGAGTTACGGCATTCTCATCCGTATCTTCCGCTCTGGGTCCCAGATAAGCGGCTTATCCACTTTGTTTAAGGGGGCTTCTGGGATCTCTCCAACCGCTACACCATGCGGCCAGTTTGGTGGGCAAATCGCGATGTACCTCGCGTACCCACCGAGGCCTCCTTGGAACTTCGGAAAACCTATAGAAACCAAAGCACCAACTTCTGGACATTGGTCAAGATTCGTTACGCCTTCGGCTTGCGTGAACCCATTGGTAAGGAGCCAACGTTCAGACTGTAAATCAGGCGTTGCATCAGTATCTAGAGGTTCGTGTCCGTGCATTAAGATGTGTCGCTCAAGGTGCAGAAACTGGATCGCTTGAAGGGATACCCCCGGGAATACAGTGCGTTCCGAGAGCCCTGGTAGTCCCCAGTCTTTTGACCAGTCCGAGCGGACAAAAACAACAGAACCATCTGGGATACGACCATTACGTTGTTCCCAAGCTAAGATATCGTCAATTTGAAGCGCGTAGCCAGGATCCTTCTTTACCTGCTCTACGATCGAGATAACTACAAGAGGGCGTACTGCGAATGTTGCGGGCAATTCATCGATTGCTGGATAATTTGGATTCCAGTGCGCTGGTGGGTCGAGTTGGGTACCGAGTTGGTCGGTGGCGAGAGTGTATCCATTAGCTTCGAAACCGTCAGTTTCATAGGAGTACCTGCGCTTCGTATTCGGGTCATAGGCAGGAAAGCAAACAGGGGCTCCAAACCCTGCCCAAACCGACATGTCGTGGGAAATCGTATGGGTAAGATCGACATACTTCGCGTTGCGAAGTGACTGTTGGTATATATCCCAGAGGGGCTGGTCGGATCGCTGGGAGCGCATGGTGTTTCCAGCCAACATTCCCATCGAAACTGAGGTTACAATAGCGATAATAGAAAATAAAAAACGCATATGTTGCTTGATTCTAGAATTGTGGAGCCAATCAGTGAGCACCCTCGACGCTCATTCGTACCACGTCGCATTTTGACGATTCCAGAATCGAATAGCAATCTCCAGACTGGATTAGCAAATTACGAACAAAACACCTCCTGCATCCAAGACTTGATCAAACAAACCTTTCCTTGGGTAATGCTATGAAGCACCATTCCCGTATCCCTTCCCACAGGCACTCACATGCGTTTGATCAGTTCCATGCTTTGGACCGCGAAGGCTTATTCGTCTCGAGCAGGCGCAATATGCTCAAGGCAAGCGTCGGTGGGATAGCTGGGTTGTCTCTTCCTAGGATTCTTCAAGCTCGGGAACCGCTTGAGCGTGGGGGACTGGGAGCTCCCAAAGGCAAGAGTGTGATTCTCTTGTGGATGACCGGTGGTCCGAGTCAGATCGACACATGGGATCCCAAACCCGATCGCCCCTTGGAGAACCGTGGCCCATTCGGAGTCACGAATACTGCATTACCGGGAGTATTCATCTGCGAGCATCTTCCCAAACAAGCAGCGATGCTGGATCGATTCACCTTGATCCGTTCCGTGGATGCAAAGTCGAGTAATCACGAGCCGAATATGGTGTTCCAAACGGGCAATTTGGATGCAGAACCGAGAATTAATCCTGAGGCGACGAAATATCCTTCCATCGCATCAATCATTGCCAAACAACATGGTTCGAATCAATCGGGCATTCCACCCTATGTAGGATTTTTTCGATCAAGAAGCCATATTGCATTTGGGGGTTATTTAGGACAGCAGTACGATCCATTTCCGGGTAATCTGGCAGCAAAGTTACCGACTTATGATTTGGTGGGGAATGATACAGGTAAAGTATCCGAAGGAGAGATGTTTCAGCTATCGAAGGGACTTAGCTTCGAACGTATCCAAAATCGCCGCCAGCTATTAGCCGACCTTGATCGGATGCGTCGAGACATCGATCAGACCGATACGATGCGAGCGATCGACTCGCATCAGCAACAAGCTTACGAATTGCTGTTGGGAAAAGAAACACGCGAAGCGTTTGATTTGAGTTTAGAGCCTGAGCAGACGCGAGAGCGCTATGGTTCCCATCTGTGGTGCCAACAAGCTCTCTTAGCGCGTCGTTTGGTAGAGGCGGGCTCGGCGTTTGTAACTCTAGACCTCAGTTACCATACGGCGAGTGGCACATGGGATAATCACGGGGACAACATCCCGCCTTACGGTGGAATTTCCAAAGGACTCAAACCACTGTTGCCGCTGTTCGACCATTTACTAACAACGCTTGTAAGCGATTTGGAGCAACGCGGAAAACTCGACGATGTTTTGGTAATCGCCATGGGGGAATTCGGGCGAACTCCGATGATGGGAACCCAAGGCTCTACCGATGGGCGTGATCATTGGCCGAATGTAATGTCGATGGCACTAGCAGGTGGCGGATTGAAACATGGACAAGTGATCGGCGCGAGTGACAAAGATGGTGCCTACGTTAAAGAACGCGCTGTGAAGCCAGGTGATATCGCCGCTACCCTCTATCGTTATTTCGGGATACCACTCGAAACCCAATATCTCGACAGTAGTGGTAGACCACGCGCGATTATCGATCAAGGTCAGCCGATCCGAGAACTTGGACTGTGATTCCGCCACAAAACAAATCGGGCAACCGGAACCGTTAAGAAAACAGAGAGCAACATGGACTTCACTCTGCTCGAAAAAGCGATTTTGGATTGGATCGCTGATCGTAGTGACAACGCAGAAATTCGCATGCAGATACGCTCTGCCTATCCCGCCGAACGAGAACTGACCGGTACGGGCTCCTTTACCAAGCTCGCCGTTCCGCCACATGTTCCAAAAATCGATGCAAAGGTAAGTATGGATCCAAATATCGAAAGCGACGAGTGGGACGCAAGCGGTGGATGCGTGTTATTCATGGTCGATGGCAAAATCGACACACTAGAGATCTACACATTTGGAGAACAATTCGAACCTAATATCAAGTCTTGGAAACTAACCTAGGCACGACAATTTGGGCATCTTGCAATGCGACTGGAACGAAGAATCCTAGAAGCCATTGAGCAGTTGTAAGCCAAAGGTAACGAGCATGCTGCGAATAGAAACTTTCCGACACGCTGGACTCCTTGAAGTTCATCTGACTTGATAGGATCTCATGGCCGATGAACAACAAAAGGGTTACGATTCCGATCCCGGCGGACAGAGCATAAAGTCCACGAGAGGATGTTCGATAGGCTTCGACCGCAAGTGCAATCGTCATGATGGCGCCCAATGGGTTATGCCAATATGTTACCCGCTGGGTGATGAAACCTTGAGCCACACTACCGATTTGCTCCGACCCTGTGGGAACCACTATGATGGCATAGAAGCTAAGGCCTCCCCACCATAGAGCCCAAAGAATCCAGAGTACCGTCCGCCATGTTACATTCGTCAAATTTGAGGAATTCATGTGTACAATTGTACACATGATTCTGTAATCTTCTCTAGCGATCGTTTGCGCTAGCAGAGTTGTATTGGAAACACAGAGGCACAGAGACACAGAGTTGCCTAGCCCCAGAGTTGCCTTGATGTGGGGACGCCTAGATACAGAGGACAGCCTTCTCTCGAACCTTCATTCTCCGACTTTCCCTTCTTAACTCTGTGCCTCTGTGTCTCTGTGTTTCAAAAAACCTCACCTAACAACCTAGACTCGGTTGGTACCGACCTCTAGTCAAGCACTTTCCTGATGGTTGTCCCACCATCCATCGATGCATAGAGACCATCGGTATGCAGGAAATACCATGTTCGCCCTTGTTCTCTGTCGCAAGCGACCGCAATCAATCCACCCTTGGGGAGCGGTTCTTGGATATTTCCGGACTTGGGTACCAACCAGTCCCATTCGAAGGCCCACCGTTCACTGACTGAGTATCTACTCGAACTGGAGGGATGAAGAGATCCGGAGATGAACCGGCCGAATTTTTCATCACCTTTTGCCGCGGCGGCAAGTGCAGTGCAAGGTCGAAACCAATCCAAATTTTTCTCGGGCGGATAGAGTGCCATATGCCAACCTTCAAAAACTTGTGTTTGATAACCATGACTTGTCGCATAACGCATTTCGTTGGTCGATTGCATCGCTTTATCGAAAGCAACATTATAAAACCCGCAGTCGTTGCGTTGCTCGGAGAGTACGATCGAATTGCCGTCATCTCGTGTGATATAGGATTTAGACGCATTACTATCGGTTCTTGATTTTGGTGCACTGCGACCAATCAATTCCATCCAAGTGTCCGAGCATGTTGTAACGCACAAGTGCATTTTCCCTTTGGCTGGTGCTGGGTAGTGTTTCTCCCATGGCCAAACGACCACTGAGGTGATTCGTTCTCCATCGCATCCAAGCTTTGAGAATGATTGACCGCCGTCATCGCTTCTGAACAGACCTTTGGTTTCACATCCAACGAAGAGACGATTGGAGTTTCGAAGGTCCAACGCAATGATTTCACCGCATAAAGCCGAGGGTCCTTGGCCGTCGAAATCACCGTCGAATGGCAATCGTACCCATGACATCCCCGAATCGTTGGATTTCCATAATTTCCCCCCCCCCGATTTACCCGTTGCACGATAAATAACTTTCGCATCTGAGGGATCGAAGGCAACGCTTCGCACGCACAGATCATCATCCGTTAAGGAAGCATTGATTGAAGTCCAACTAGCTCCACTGTTTTTACTCAGGAACAAACCGCGATGATTCGAGCGCACGATGAGTGTTTGTGGATCTGAAGGAGCGACGATGACGCCAGACCAGCGATTTCCTGCGGTGTCGGATGGCGATTGAACTTCGGGCAGCGTTGGCTGATGGCTGGGATCTTGATCGATCGAGAGCGACGATACAGAAGCGAAGTAATGAGCGCGGGCATCTTGGGGTAGGGCGCTGAAGAACAACCCGACATCTACTTCCAACGACATTTTCCTGTATTGCAGTGCGCCCAGTTTCCAAGTCTGCTTGTCTTCGCTTGACCAAGCTGTCCAGATGTCCCCCTTTCGAGCGATTCGCAGCCACGGATGATTCTTGGGCAACTCGTAGGAAGAAATTCTCCCGGCACCGAAGTCGGTGAAATCCGCCGAAGCGCGAAGCCCATCGTTTGCGGTCTGCACCAGATGGAAATCACGTCCCCATTCCCAGTTTCTTCTCTCGCCATGTTCTCTTGCCGTCAGTCCAACCCAGGCGCGACGATTCACGGGTTCTCCGCCTGAACCGTTGTAATGGTCGATTTTGCATTCCGCGACGAAATCGCCGGAGATTCTCTGCGTGACGGTGTGCATACCACTCCCGAAGAAATCAAAATTGCTTTGCTCTTTTTGCCAGATCCCTGCGGAAGCTTTCAGATCTCCCACGTTGCGAAGAGTCCAAGGGGAGCTTACGTCCGGACCTGCGTTGATGATTGACTGTGGCGGGGTATCGAAGGTGTGGCCATTTTCGAGTGTGATGCGTGACCAAAGGGTCGCTTCTCCCCGCATCAACGGTCCTTGATAGTGAAGCCCTGCGGAATTCGTTGAAAGCAATTGCCATTGATCCAAGAAAAGCTGAGTTTGCCGAACGGGATTAGATCCGGGTGTTACGATCACATCGATGCTCGAGGATCCATCCCCTTGAGGCGAATTCCGTAGATCAATTTCCGGGATCTCGTCCGTCCAAGAAGTACACAGATCCTCCAGGGCAATAGGGCGTCTTTCCATGTCGGGTCCCTCCAGGAGTATCTTGAAATTCAATGCAGGCAGTTGATCAACCAGATAGGTCACATCGATTTTGTGATGTCCTTGAGCAAGAATCCTAACGGTTGCTTTTTCTGTGGTTCCATGTTGTTCATCGCGTTCGAGAAGGGTCTCTGAATCAAGCTTGATTCGATAAGCTCCATCGATTTGAGTGCTAAAAATGTATGGTCCGTCCGCGGGGATGTTGATGAATCCCGAATACTCAATGGCGAAACCTTGGTTCCGTTCATCGCGAATGCTTGTATCGAATCCTCGAGCAATGCCTTCCCGAGAAAGTCGCCCCGTTGTCAGTTCATCGAGATGGATCCAAGCGTGTTGTTCATCCGGTTGTTGAGAGGGCGGGTTGAAATAGTTGAGTTTCCGTTTTTCATCCTTCGTCCATAGTCGGTAGTGCAAACCGGGGGTGGTACGCTCCTTGAGTGGTTCAGGTGCCCGTATTTTTACGGCGGCGATAAGCGCTTGCTTGTAACTAGTAAACTGATCGAAGATATCTTTCATGCGAATACGGACTGCGATTGGCAATTTCCCTGATTGAGCATTATCGATAGGAACCAGAGCATGCCTCGCATTTGGCATAACAACCTTGCGAATAGCTATGGGCATGCCTTCGCATTGGGGGTCATCGAACAGATCAACCTCGAAAGAAAGAGAAGGGGTCGACCGGCTTGAGAGCTCCCATGAAACCGCAACGTAGCCCCCGGAGGCAACGGCTGAGACGCTTTCAAGCTCCGGAACGTCCAACGATGGCTTTGGAGGTTGCTTAGCAGCGAAGGTGTGTAGGGATTTTCCGTCTATGGGAACCCCGGTAAGAAGAAGTGGAAGGTTATCGGGACGTTGTGCGTATTCGATGGCTGTGTATTCGTGGTTCCCTTCGGGCACAGTATTGACGACAACATAATCTGTCTTGTCGACCGATATGGCATTTGAGCTCTTCCAGCCCCCATCCTTTCGATAATAACCAAATCGACGGTGCAGCGACCGAACTGCTTTTTCACTTGTAAGTGGCTCGAGAAACCCGCTATTTCCGGTGAAGGAAGTTGCTGGAATTGGAAGTTGAGCGATCCCAACCATATGCCATTGCCCGGTCGTTTGGTCTTTGATCCAACGACCGACGAGAGCATTGGATTCAGGAGAAGGGCGCCAGACTCGCGCAACCATGGTGTACCATTCGTTTCGTTTGACGAATGGCCAAACTTGAGCACCGGTCGTTCCACTGCTTCCTTCTCCCCCGTAATCGTTTTTGATGTACAAATTTGGAGCAACATCCACGAAGCGTACGGGGGTGCCTTGCTGGTCACTTCCCCAAAACGTCCAGACCGAGCCGGGGCGAAAGGCATCTTGAAGGTCTTGGTTGGGATTTGGTTTCTGGTCCTCTCCGTCTTTCAGGAAACTGGTGAATCCCGCATAGAATGACAGATTATTCGGTTTCGGGTTGAAGCTAGAATTCCAGTTCGCAAAATAGGAACCTGATGGCCAATAAGGCCAACGCAGATCCATCATCATGATATCTGCCCCATCTTCGATATCCTCGCGGTACCAGGTAGCGTGGGAGGGGGTGAGGAACAGGGAGATAAACAAGAGTGTGCAGACGGCAAGTTTTCGAAGTTGCGCAAAGTATCGCAGTTCGGGCTTCGACGGACGATCTGGAGTGTTACACATTGTTTTCGACACGACGAAAAAAGGACAATTGGTGATTGGAGCAATGTAATTGTTCCAAAGCTGATTCTATTCGAGATGATAGGGTTTTGGATGAGGCAAAGTCAGAGTAAGTCAATCGTCGAAGTAATGTTCTCAATGGTTAAGTGCAGAGGGTTCCAAGAAGCGGGAAGCTTGGGGAGAATCTTTCTACCGATTCGAGCGAGCGTTGCGGATGGAGGCAGGCTGAATTAAAATAGGGCTTGTCTTAGCAGGTTGCCAAGACAACAAGGGATCCAGGTACTAGTTCATGCCGTTTTCGATTTTCCACCGCTTGAAAAATAGACTTGCCCACACAGCATATCTTGCACTTCTTCCCATCGTGCCAACCCTTCGCGAAGTCAGGGATGCAATGGAGGAAGAAAATCAAAAAAGGCCTTCACGAACTGACATCTTGAATTACCTGCTAGGGATTTGCCAACGCATTTCAGGGAAGAAGGAAACAAACTACCTCGAAATTGGCGTACGAATTCCGACAGCAAATTTCTCATCGATCAAAGCATTCAAAAAGTTCGGCGTTGACCCCGGAATCGAAGCCCCATCGCAGGATGTAGACTTTCGCATGACGAGCGACGAGTTCTTTAAAAAACTCGCCGGTGGTGAAGTCCTCACTCCGGAAACACGTTTTGATGTTGTGTTTATCGACGGATTACATTTGGCAGAACAAGTCGACCGTGACATTGCAAATGCGCTTCGATTTACCAAAGGCCATGGGTTTGTCGTTTTGCACGATTGCAATCCCCCGACGGAGTGGTTCGCAAGGGAGCAGTATCATTTTTTTCGGGATCATTCGCGGAATTGTTGGAATGGTTCAACTTGGAAGGCGTTTCTGAAATGGCGTTCTGTATCGTCGATTTCGTCTTGCTGCATCGATACGGATTGGGGAGTTGGGATTCTGTCGAAGTCCCTTGTACTCGGACCTGAGAACACTTTGCCAAACCCGTTCTACGAATACCAAGTTTTCTCAGACAATCGAGTACGGATGCTAAATTTGTTTAGCTTTGAAGAGCTTCAACGGATCGTTGAAGCGGCTCTTGTAAAGTCTTAACAACCTTGCGTATCAATGTCACTTCTGCATTGACAACTGCAATAGGTGTTCTGGAACCCAAGATTACTCTTACCGATGAGGGTAAGAAAACCTGGAGACAACCGATCTTTCTTGTGGGATTGCCTCGTAGGGGTACAACATTTTTGCACCAGTTATTCGCAAGCAATCCGCACCTTCCTGAATTGAACCGTCAGTGGATGCGTTATCGACAACGATCGCACTGATTGGGAGATAAGTACTTTGAGCCAAAGCACCCAGGCAATCCAATAACCCACTTCCACCTTGGTACGATGGGATAAAAAAGCAAACGCTCGGTGAAATCGTGTCGGAAGCCTATCGATGGAAATCGATAGATAGATGGATCGGGCGACCATTATCTGGCAACGAAGTTTGCAGATAAGTGCATTTCTAAGGGAAAATCTACTTCAGACGGATAAGAACTTCGTTGCGTCGAAGAGGACCTGGCGTAAACGGTGGATCATAGCCGGCCGTTTCGACACTAATCCCCTCACTCGAATCCTCCGCCGTGAGCCCCTTGGACTTCATCCAGTCTCGCAATTTCGATTCAGCATCCTTGGATGATTTTTCATTCAACTGTCCTGCGAAGCGAACCACTGCAAATCGGCCGCCTGGCCGTTTGCGCAAATCGACTTGCTCACCCGTAGGCTTCGGAACGCCAGCTTCCGCAACGTCTTTGGGCATGACGAACCCCATCTGCACGGTCGACTCCGAGTCATTGCCCATGAAGACAGGAGTGGTCATCGAGATCTTCTGTTTATTTTCATTCGCACCACTGATGTAGCGAAACAGCTTCATAAAACTACCATCTCTTCCTTGAGATTCGAGTTTGGTGCTGGTCGACACTAGCATCAAGTCCGGGTACTCGCGAACCTCGAACTTCCCGTCGGATTCGAGCACTTTGTATTCCGCCGTTTCGTAGCCCGCTCGAGCTACGAGATTCCAGGACAGAATTCCTCCGAGCCCAAGCAAAAAGACCATTCCGAAATAGAACATTTTCTTGCGATTCATATGCACAGATCAGTAAAGACATCAGGAAACTAGCTGCTAAGCAGCCTTGGATTGCCTGGCATTGTAGATCACTGACCAGTCTAGCGATTCGATCAGTCGATGGGGAACGCAGTTCCCGCCCCGGTCATCAACATCACACGTGTTTTCGTAGGATCAGCTTTGGGATTCGATGTATCGCGGAAGACCTCAGGCATGTTCTTCAAAACATACTCATTGTTAGGGTGATCCCAAGGAACACTGAAATCATATCGCTTGAACAGCTGATTCGTATCTCCGGGTAAAAAAGGGAGAACAAAAACTCGCCAAGACACCCATGGCTTTCCATCTGGTCCGTAGCCTTCTGCGGGTGGAAGTTTTTGGTAACCAAACGCGTAGTTTTCCAGCGCAAGTCCTATCATTCTCATATTGTTGCCTGAAGCCATCCGAGCTTTGCTTTGGGCGACCGCATCAAGGGTTCCTGTAAATTTTTGCCCCGACGATCCGCTAGGCCCTCCCTTCGGGTAGAGTCGTGCGAACGCTCCTTGGTCTTTCCCAGCAATCGTGAACAGAGCGCGAAACGCATCGGCATCGATCCCCTCCCCGATTTCGATGTAGCGCACAGAACCATCCGCGAAGCAGAAGTTTCCAGTAGCAAACGTGTTGTCCTTTGACGGAAAAGTACTATCGAGCACCAGGTCTTGTGGCTTCGTCCATGGCACCGCAAGATGCTCAGGAGCATTCCCTAGCCATATCGTTTCCTTTCCACCATCGGTGTTCTCTGACAAGCTTGTCCGCTTGCTGGTGGTCGATCCAGTCTGCGGCCCTCGGCGTTGCTCTTCTGATGAGACGCTTCGAATCCTTCCGTCAGGGGTAGCGACTATCTTGGTCTCGTTACCCGCCCCAAACGCGCCGGCCCCTGATTGGTTCGGTTTCGATTCGATATTCTTCAGCGGATTACTCCCTTCGTATTTCACGACGGGCTCTTTTGGGGCGTCCGAACAACCCGCTAGAAGGCTCAACAAAGCCGCAGCCAAAGACGGGGCTGGGCGGAAGCGAACGACGTTTTCAACCGATTGAAATGGCAACATGGCGTGTGAGCAACCTTTTCAAAAGACCCTAGGAACGAGGAAAACAACTTCGAATCGAATGATCAAGCGAGAAGTTCCGTGACGACCCTTTGCTTCTCGACCCCTGTGAGCCTCTGATCGAGTCCTTGGAACTTGTACGCAAACCGTTCGTGATCAATTCCCATGCAGTGCAGAATCGTCGCATTGATATCGTTGATGTTGACCGGATCTTTCACGATGTTGTAGCTGAAATCATCGGTTTCACCGTAACTGAGACCACCTTTGATCCCGCCGCCGGCCATCCACATACAGAAATTTCTTGGGTGGTGATCGCGACCATAGCTATCTTTCGAAAGTCCACCCTGGCTATAGACCGTTCGTCCGAATTCGCCGCCCCAGACAACCAATGTGTCTTTGAGCATTCCTCGTTGTTTCAAGTCTTTCAGCAATGCAGCAATCGGTTGGTCCGTTTGCTTACACTGGTTTCCGATTTGACGCGGAAGATCTCCGTGCTGATCCCATCCTCGGTGCAAGAGTTGCACGACCCTGACTCCCCGCTCAACTAACCTTCTGGCCAACAACGCACTATGTGCAAAGGAGCCCGGATCTCGAACAGCAGGGCCATACATTTCCAGAGTTTCAGCCGTCTCCGAATCGATGTTTGTCAATTCCGGAACGCTCGATTGCATTCGAAACGCCATTTCATATTGTGATATCCGAGTCGATGTCTCCGGGTCACCGAACTCATTTTGCGCCCCGCGATTCAAAGCTTGTAGAGTATCGAGCATCAATCTCCGATCATCCCTCGATACACCAGAAGGATTGGGGAGATACAAAACTGGATCCCCGCTACCACGTAGCGCCACGCCGTTATGCCGGGTCGGTAAAAACCCACTCGCCCACATACGACTGAATAATGCTTGCCCATTGCTGTCCTCCGGAAACTTCGGAGTGAACACCACGAACGCAGGAAGATCATTGCTTTCACTACCAAGTCCATAAGCCAACCAAGAACCGATGCTCGGTTTGCCTGGAATCTCCGACCCTGTCATCACGAACGTACAAGCTGGATCATGGTTGATGGCGTTGGTATTCACCGAACGCACGAGTGCTATATCATCGACAACTTCGCTCAAGTAAGGGAACAAGTCGACGTTGGTCCACATTCCGCACTGCCCCTTTTGCTCGTATTTAAATTTCGAGGGAGCGACTGGAAAACGTGATTGTCCACTGGTCATCGTCGAGAGTCTCTGACCTCCTTGGACACTCGGTGGTAAATCTTTGTCGTAGTATTCTTGAAGGACCGGCTTGTAGTCCCACGTATCGATTTGTGAAGGGCCTCCATTCATATGCAAGTAGATAATCGCCTTGGCTTTAGGCGGGAAATGGGGATAGCCGGCCTGAGGGGGATGCACTTGCGCCGAATTTTCATTAGCAACGGCTTTCGCAAAAGGCAATTGCGTCGCCAATAAACCGGCGGTTAGACCGCCGAATCTCAGTCCATTGGAACCGAAGAAATTGCGACGGTTGAGTCGCATTTGAAGATCGAAAATGTCATTCATAATGGTAGTACTAATCGTCTATGTTGAGCGGGTTAACGGTTGACTAATTGCGGTTCAAGGTTTCGTCCATGTTCAAGATCGTGCTAGCGAGCAACGTGTACGCGGCTAGTTCTTGAACCGGGAAAGTAGAGGCTGGCTTCGTCTCCCCTTGCTGGATCAATTGCTGAGCATCTTGCGGGTTTGCTTGATAGCGTTCGAGATGCTTAGCAAGCTGAGCGGCAAGGACTTGAGCTTCTGCTTGATTCGGGCTTCGTGAGAGAACTGTCTTGAATAGGAATGCAATACGATCGTTGGATTGCTCGAGCCCTTCACTCAAAGCGCGTTGCGCTAAGCCGCGTGCGGCTTCGACGTGCTGGACATCATTGAGCAACTGAAGAGCTTGCAATGGAGTATTGCTTCGTTCTCTTCTCATGCACGACTGCTCTCGATTGGGGGCATCGAAGTTAACCATGAAAGGTGGCGGGGCTGTTCGCTTGTAGAAGGTGTACAAGCTACGACGATAAAGGGCTGATCCTTTGTCTTGTTGATAGAACCTAGTGTTTGATCCAACGAATCCGACCGGCTCCCAGATATTCGATGGTTGGTAAGGCTTCACACCTTTGCCACCTTGAGTCAAATCGATCAATCCGCCGACGAAGAGAGCGTTGTCGCGGATTTGTTCTGCATCGAGGCGCAATCGTGAACTGCGAGCAAGCAATCGGTTTTCCGGATCGCGTTCTAGCATTTCCGGCGTAATACGGGAGCTTTGTCGAAATGCTGCTGAAGTCAGCATCATTCGCATCAACGCTTTAACATCCCAACCGCTCGATTCGAAATGAATCGAAAGCCAATCGAGCAATTCCGGATTGACTGGGACTTCCCCTTGGGTTCCGAAATCGGCACTGCTCTTGACTAGTCCCACACCGAAGACTTGTTGCCAGAATCTGTTGACCGCGACGCGGGATGTCAATGGATGGCGGGGAGAGACAAGCCATTTCGCAAGATCGAGGCGATTTAGGGCTCGGTCTTGAGGTTTGTTGATAGGTGGTAGAACTGCAGGGACGTCAGGTTGAACTTTCTCGCCGGGTTGGTTGTATTGCCCGCGAAGCATCACAAAGCTATCGCGTGGCGTTGGATTGTCCTTGTAGATAAAAGTGCTCGGAATAGCGTTGTAGAATCCATCTCGCTCGGCACGCAATTTATCGACTTGCGAAATCGATTCCGTCAGCATGCCTTTCGTTTCGGTGCAGATTCGTTCGATGTAATGAGAACGTAGGCGAGAGAGGAGTTCATCCGAAGGCTTCGGTTCTGGGCCAGCTTTGGCAACCGCATTTAGGTCACCTGGCAGTCCCGCAGTGTCCTTTCCTTTCGCAGCGTTCCACCAAGCGATGAAAGAGCGTTGCGGATCATTTGCAGGGTCGCTTACACCGACAACTCCGACTTTATCCCAATAAACCGTACCTGCGTGTTGCGTCGTAGCAAAGCCAGTTAGTTGATCACCAGCGTTAAGTCCAACTTTATCTGCTGGAACTTCGAGTCGCACCCACTCGCCGGCCTTCGGGAGGGGGCCCATATGAACACGTTCTGGCGTGTTAGGCGTTCCCCAAGCGATTACATCGTAATCACCCCAGACGGCGCGGTGAAGCCATCCATTACGATGGTATTGGAGCATGACCGATTTCGGCGGATTGGCTGGATCGATAAACACATACGCAAATAAAGTCGCTTGGGTCGGTATCGCAAGAGGAACTTTCGAGTTATCCCAAACATCCTGAGAAAGCGTATCGTGCGATCGCTTCAGCGCACGCTTGCCGCTGAAAATTGGAGCACCTTGCTCGCTTGTAACAAACTGAGTTGGGTGACCGGGCGAGCCGGCAACATTTCCTCCAGGGGGATAATCATCATCGAGCCAAACAATTTCGTTTGCCGATGGCTCTGGTTTTGGATTCGCAAGAGCGGGATCGTTATAAACAATTTTCGCGACAGCTTCTTGCAAAGCCTTTTGAGCTTGGGCGATCTGCGAATCGTACGATGCAAGCTTGGCCTTGTCTTCTTCCGTTTCGAGTTTCAGAACGGGATTGGTTAGCAAGGCGTTTCCATCCATAGCTGGATCCGCCGACGCATTGAAGAACGCGTACATTGAGTAGAACTCTTTGGCAGATATCGGATCGAACTTATGATCATGGCAAACCGCACAGCCAGCGGTAAGTGCAAGCCATGTTGAAGCCATGGTGCTTGTTCGGTCGACCGCGTATCGGTAGTAGAATTCGGAATCGATCGATCCACCTTCGCTGGTGGTCACATTGCAACGATTGAATCCAGTTGCGATCAACTGGTCGAGCGTTGGATTTGGGAGCAAGTCGCCGGCGAGTTGTTCGATAGTGAATTGGTCGAAGGGTAGGTTCCGATTGAAGCTTTTGACCACCCAATCGCGATAGGCCCACATTTGGCGTTCATTATCAAGGTGTAAGCCGTGGGTATCGGCATAGCGGGCGATATCAAGCCAGTGCCTTGCCATTTCCTCACCATAGTGATTTGACTGCAAGTATCGATCGACCATCTTCTCGTAAGCGTCCGCTGATTCGTCAGCAAGATAAGTCTCGACTTGTTCAATCGTGGGGGGGAGTCCAGTGAGGGTGAAAGCGACCCGGCGAATCAATGTTGTTTTATTGGTCTCCGGGGATAGCGTCCATCCTTGATCTCCAAGAGCTTTCCCAAGGAATGCATCGATCGAATTTCTTCCACCGGCTGTTTGGGGAGGGATTGGAGAATCCACCGGTGGTTCAAACGCCCAGTGTTTTTGGTACTGAGCACCTTGGAGAACCCAAGCCTTCAGTTTTTCGATTTCCTCGCCCGAGAGTTCTTTGTGACTGTCGGGAGGTGGCATTTTGTCGTTCGGATCGGAGGAGAGAATTCGCTGAACGAGTAAGCTCTCTTCAAGTTTGCCAGGAACAATCGCGCGGTTCCCATCCCGGTCCGACAGAGCCCCCTCAGGTGTATCGAGTCGCAGTCCAGCCTCTCGCTTCTTCTCGTCAAAACCGTGACAAGCAAAACACTTGTCGGAAAGGATCGGGCGGATATCTCGATTATACGAAAGCGGTTCAGCGGCTTGAACCAAATCGAAGTTGAGGGCGGCGAGGAATACTAGAGCGATCGATTTATGCATAGTTATTCGTACGACTCAATAAAGAATTGTGGATCAATGTCGAGGAAGGGGATTCGGCGACGGTTCGTGCGGGGCCGGAATTCGAAGCGTTCCTTCGGGGGACCGCTCAGGAAAATCACCATCGAAACGCCGGCGCTCTCAGGAGCCTAGGAGGGTGTGTAGTAGTGGGTGGGCACCGGCACAAGTTACCTTGTGGGTGGGAAAAATGGCCGAAATGTAACCGGCCATCCTTCCTGATTCTATTCCATAGCGGTGGGATAATCTATCGCGCGGAGGGGGTTGGCGACGAGATGGTTTTTTCCATGGCAAAGGATCGCATGGAAAACGGCGGCACAGCCACCTCAATTTCCAATATTTCCTTGGGAGAAATGGGGTGTAGCACCCAATTAGCACCTTCAGATCCTTGCCCACGTGTTTCCTGTACTCGCGCTTGATTACGCAGTCCCGTGTAGTGCATCGGGACGCGAAGGGTCTCTTTCAACGGGGATTCGGTTGGATTGAAAACCACGAGCATGCCTTGCGTCTGTAGTCCAGGATTCGCGTGCAAATACCAATCAAGTTGAACCGCGTCGGGCCTTCTGCCGTGAATAATGTCACTTTCAAGGATATCTCGATATTTTTTGTACCAGGACACTTCTGCCTTTACCATTTCTTTAACGCGATCGGTGTCAAATAGCCGGGGACCACGGTAGCAAGCTTGGACACCCAGCGCGAGATTTGACTGGATCATGTTTTGGTAATGCGTGATATTCTCGTCGAGCGGTTCGATCGTAGCCTTTGGGCCTCCACCGTGGTATTCGGTAAGCGGCACGAACATCCAGCCCATACTTGGAATCTTCTGCCAAGTACCATCGTAGATATTTTGGCGAGTGTGGATCGTTTGTTGCTCGCGTGGTAGCGACCAGTTCACCTCGCGATATCCCATCCCTGTTTTATTTGAGCCGACCAAGAAGTAATGATCAGGAACGTTCAGGTAAAAGCCTTGCTCACGGCCCCATCGATATAGATCTGAAATGCTTTCCCATTGGTTCCATCGGGAATCTTCGTAGGAGCGGTGTCCTGGGTGAGCCTCGCTGTTGCAAGGGTCGCCGGGATATGAACCATCGTGTTCGAGAAGAGTAAAGCCACTGGCTCGATGAAACTCGTAGAGTCGTGAGAAGTAGTCCATACCCCATTGGCTTTCCAAACAGGGAGAGTTTCCAAAAGCCGGTTTCTCTCCATCGCGCATTACAACATCGTCTTTGGGGGATACCGAACGGGACGCGAGCAATGAATAGCTTCCGATTTCTATTTGCTTGGCTTTCGCCGCTTGAGCGAATCGCTGTGCCTTCTCAATCGTTGCTGGATTGCGGTTCTCAAGATTAAAACCACTGCCGAAGCTTAAGATCAGCATTTCAAATCCAACCTCATGACACTGATCGATGGCCCGCATCACGGAAGCATCATCGGAAGCAATCAAGTGCATCATCAGGGGGTTCTCAGTGACCCAAGGAGCGATGCACCGGAACAATTTCCGGACGGCTAACCCGGAGCGTTCACGATCGAAGGAATCGTGTACAAGAACCCAACCACGATACGAGTTCCATTGCTTGCCCGGTTCGATGCGCTGCGCGGGTCCTATGTCTGGTCCTACTTCAAGTAAGCAGGGCGTTTTCTTCTCGTAATTGACTTGCGTGTGATAGTCAGGATCTGCCACCCAACGATAGGATCTGCGATTGGCTCCCTGACTTGTCATCCCCCCAAAGGCCATCTCTGTTTCGATGTGGAGATTTGGAGGTGTAAGTCCGACGCTTAAGCTGTCGACTTCGGATGTATGTTCGACTGCCGCGAGGATATCACTGCAGTAGTGATCGATTTCTACTTGGTGGTTCGTAGGATTGGTGATAGAGATCCACTTGCTATACGCAGGGAGTCCATCGTACATCTCATAATGGACATCGATACCGACCGTTGATGAGGCTGAATCATCCAAAAGGGATTCATCGAATGGCCCAAATGCGGCTAATTGCCCGAAGACACAGTAAGTCGATTTCGAAACCGTAGACTTTTGATCGCTATCCTTTTTGATAGGCACTTGCGCATCGGTCGGATTACCCAATCGATCCGACTTGCCAATTCGAAGGGCCAAGGGAGGTCGTGCATCCCAAGGAATTTCGAAGAGTTTATGATAGACGCGGGGAATATCTTCACCTTTATCGTTCCCCACAGCATTCTTTGGCAATTGTGCTGCATCCCAAATCATCGAACCCGATTGCCACCTGACGCGAAGCGCGTAGATTCGATCAAGCTCCAAACCTGAATCGCTAGCAGCGAACTTCGAAACTTTTGCAAGCTGCTCACGGCCGCGGTTGCGCAGCTCAAAGTGCCCATGCTCACCTCGATCTCCGGGTCGCAGATTTACTTCGACGATCCCATCGTCCCACACAAGCCCAAGGCCTGGGCCCCAACTCGTATCCAGATCTGTTCCCGGATCAATCAGTACCTCAAGACACGAAGTGTTCTCAGGCATCGCCCGCTCGAGCAAGAGAGATTGCCCGGGCTTAGAATGGAAAGTCGATCCATTACTACGATACGCTCCTGCCGAATCATTGGCAGGCAATTGAGCCGATGATTTAACAGATCGATCAAATGCAGCATCTTTATCAGGGTTGGGGGGTAGGGTCGTCCAATGCGAATCAAGGTTGTTAAGTGAATCGCTCCAAAGAAGCCTACGGCCAACGTTACAAGGATTGTCTTGTTTCCAATTCGCATTGGGCATAGCAAATGAAAGAATCAGCTCGATACCTTTTGGTGGCCAATGAACTCCGGGAGCATGATGTCGCGTTCTCTTCCACGGGAATCGTTCTTCGAGTTGTGGTCGAATCTCGTAGGATTTGAATTGAAACGCTAACGGGTCATTCTCAAGCTTCGCTACCCACGAGGGATCTAGAAATGCGTAGTTTGGTTGCCCGACAAGTCCACCGACCGAGTACTTTTTCCCATCGATGCTAACGGTTGCTTCGGGTTTTACCCCTCTGAGGATCGAGTCCCCAGTGGTGAGGTTAGTAAATCCAATCGTGGCAACATTGGGTGCTAAAACGAAGCGTCGTTCGATCAGTCCGTTTGCCAATCGAATCGATTTTCCATCTGCACTGACTTCGGCGATTGCCTTGTAGCTTGATGGATCGACAAGCCAGTCTTCACCTTGAGGGAAACCGAACAACGGTTTCACCGAGAGTATTTGCATGCAGCAAAGGAGCATCAAACTGATTTTCACACCAACGGCCGAACGGCGCAGATAGGCTTGTGATGCTCTTTGCATTGTTACCCAAACACGTTGTGGATTACTTTTCATCGGAATGACTTCACAGCTAGATTTGGTGAGAGAAGAAAACTTTCCGGAGGCCACGTTCGAAAGCAACCTTGCAGGAGCAATCCTTACAGGAACAACTTACAGGTGACGCGAATTCCCGATTTCTTCCCAATTCTTTGGAAGCGAAGAAAGCACTCTGTTACCTTCGTCGGTCACCAACACATCGTCTTCGATTCTAACCCCACCGAACCCAGGGAAATACACTCCGGGTTCGACGGTAAGAACCATGCCTGGTTCAAGCGGACGATCTTGTCCTTTACCTAGCCGTACTGATTCGTGGATCTCTAGCCCGAAGGAGTGTCCGAGGCCATGTGTGAATCGCTTCTCAAGCCCGGCGTCAGCGAGGACTTTCCTAGCAACCTGATCGATGTTGCTCATCGACATGCCGGGTCGGATCGTTTCGATTGCGGCTTGTTGTGCTCGCCAAACCGAACGGTAGATTCGCTCGAGCTTAGCGGGAGGCTTGCCGGTGAGTACGACGCGAGTAAGGTCGCTGAGGTACATCTCATATTTCGCCCCCCAGTCGATGAGTACGAACGACGATTCACCGATTCGCTTGGAGGAAGGCCGACCGTGAGGCAGAGCGCTTCGTTCGCCAACTCCAACGATGGACTTGAAAGCAGCACCTTCACCACCTAGTCGTCGTATGCCTGCTTCGATATCGTGAGCAACTTGTTTCTCCGACATTTCGTCATGTAGCAATTCACTGGTGGAGAGAAATGCACGTTCCGCGATTCGGATTGCATTTTCGATGAGTCCAAGTTCATATGGGTCTTTGATTTCGCGCAAGCGTTCGACGACACCGGAACAACTGCGCAGTTGTTTCGATGGGGTTAGCGATTGAATCCTTTCCCATTGTGCAAGCGATGTGCTAGCAGCTTCGATGTTAAAATTCGTGGCCGTACGCTTGTTAAATTCTTGAGCGGCAGCATCGATGATCGGAACGCTGTTAGCGCGGAGGATCAGTTCAATCCCCTTGCACTCAGAGTGAATTTGCTCCTCGTAGCGTCCATCGCTCAGGAGGTAGACTTCTTCGACGCTTAAGAACAGAAAGCTATCTTCGCCGGTGAAGCCGGTCAGGTAAGTGACATTGAAGGGTGAGGTTACGAGTAAATTCTGAAGGTTTCTAGAGCGAAGTTCTTTGAGGACTCGTTCACGTCGTTTTGTGTAATCAGGAAGTAGCTTTTTCGTCATATCGCTCGTTATGGAGGGTTAGCGTACGAAGTGTGGATATGGGCGGTACATGTTATCGCAGCGAATTGACGAGTCCTTGGATAAGTTGCTCGGAGAACACATCTGCGAAGGTGAGGAACTGGTAGTCTTGTTCGAGAGATTTGTAGAGATCCGATTCATGGAATCGCAGGTAACCAGAATTCGGGTTATTTTGCACTGATTGTGTCGAAGGGGTGCAAGGTTGAATTTTGTTTAGGATCCCATCGATCATCGCCATCAAGGTTGCTGAAAGGACGAGGTAGGGGCAAGCATTTGACTCAAGGCCGCGCACGCTCAAGGCGCGATGCCTGGGATCGAAGGATCCGTAGTGAACGCTGACTAACGCCTCGAGATCATGCTCAGCCAAGATTCCGCGACAATGTAAGAGCGATGAGCCGCGGGCCACGACGGTGCCTATTTCTGGTGCTGGAGATCGTTTTGCTGAAGCAGCGGAGGCAACTGCCGCCAGTGCAGCTTGGTGTTTGATAACGCCCCCTGCGGCGAACAATGCTAGTTCGCTAAGAGCGAACTCCTGCATACCTCCAATCATCGGCTCCGCGTTCTTTGACAGGATCCAATAGGATTCGTGCACAAAAATCATAGGGTCGAATTCCAAGTTCTTGGAGAGGGCATGGGATTCGAGAATTGATCGCAGGACGAGAAGATCGTCGCAGGCGTTGACGAGCGATTTAGGAGACAGGAGTATTTCCGATGCTTCTAGATTGCCAAGAAAATGGCGTTCTATACCAACTCCAGCCTCCGAGCATAATTCGGCAATTTCGCCCCGAAGCGCTGCGTCTCGATCTGCTCGCCCCCCTGTCAAATAATCCGGTTGCACGGAGTGTTCTGAATTTGAATTGATAGAAGATGCAGTGCGATAGCAGAATGGAGCTGCGAGTTGTACGCTGACGGAATCCGCAAGCCCGACACTTCGGACAGCTTCTATCGATCGTTTTGCAACTTCGCGTGAATCGTATTCCCACACTTCGGCGGTTTGAGCATTCGCGACAGAAGCAAAAAGAATTAGGGTAGGGGAAGACTGAAGCGGGTCCAAGTACGATTGCTCAGGGTTCGGAACGGCGATGATGTGCGAGTGCGGGCTAAAATCCGCGAGGCCAAAACCTTGGCTAAAACTATTTTCGCTAAGTGCGGAAGCTGGGATGGTGAAATGATTCCAGCGTCCAGCATTGTCGGAGAATCTCAAGTCAACAAATCGGATGCCCTTCTCTCGGCAATAGGCCAAGACTGCCTTCGGTTTCACGATTTATAGTCCCTCAGGAAAGGAGGTTGATGGAGATTCGCCCGGGTCCGGTCCGGCCGAACGTATCGGCACCCACAGAATAGTTTTTGCCCGCTTCGAAAGCTATGAGACTTTGAAACATTACCTTAGCCAATTCGGTTGATTCCGCTAGAGCGTGGAGCCATAATCTACTCTGAAAGCTGGGTGGATAAAAACGTAGAAACTCCGATGAAATCATCGGTAACCAGTTGGCCTTATTCCCGAGCGAATGGTAACCGAGGAGCAATCTGCGGGCTCACCTAACGGTATGCAAAGGAAAACGAAGCGAGGGTTCTCCGCATGTGGGTAAAAAGTGTAGTACCGAGATTTTTCCCTTTTTGCGTTGTTTGCATCTTCACGTTCGGGACAATCGCAAGTCACAGTGCGTCGCTTTGCGCACAGAGTACATCGAGTCGTCGAAATGGTTCTGAACGAAACGATGAGAAGCGGGAGAACAAGCGTGTAAGCGATGCGAAGCGTGAGGTCGGCCGTACACGTACGGAACTTGAGAAACTGCAAACCGACTGGGAGAAAAAGTATCGTGCATTCGTTACTGCTCGAGGTAATTTCCTCAAACTCAAATCGCGTGAAGAACAAGTAGAGAAAGAAGCTCAAGAACGCATCGGAGAAAAACTAGGGCTACCTGCTCACGTTTTGGTGGTCAAGGAACTTGGTAAGAGATTAAGAGAAACATCCGAAGCGATTTTGCAAGAGGTCCGAAAGACGCCCGCATGGGAAGAAACGCAAGAGAGAATCGAGCAAACAGAAAATGCCTTAGAGCTAGGTATTCATCCGGATCGAAAACTACCGATGAACGCCGATGATATCGAAGAAGTTGAAAAAGAACTTCGAAAGCAAAGGAATTCGCTTCGAGCAATTGAGCAAGCAGCTCTTGTAACAGACGCAGACACCAAAAAAATGAAAGAGGAGTTTGACGATGCTCAACGAAAACTCGTGGAGTTACGAAGCAAGGTTGACCCCAAGCAACTAGATCGCGACTTCGCAGTGAAGAAGATTCGATCGGAAGTTGAACAGGCTTACAAGACGATGCGTTCAGAAGCCCAGGCACTGGAACGATCCCAAGGGCTAGTGAATAAGAAGGCAACGGAACTTGGATCGGATTACCAGTCATACCTCAAAGCGAAACGGGCCGATGCCGCGGACTCCAACCGCAGCAAGAAGAAATCCCCACAACGTCGTTGATTGGATCCAAGCTGGCAAAGCGGCATTTACACGAAGAAGCTTCGTGATGAATGAACCGCATTGACGGCAATGCGTCAACCATTACTTTACGACCGTTACTATTGATGGTCCCTCGAATATCACGTTTGATTTTTCGTCTAGAGCGACCGGTTGCAATCGAATTGGTCCAGAACCAAGCGAGGATAAATCCAATTCGAATTCTCCTTGATCGTTAGGAATCGAATCGAGCAACTCCCAGTGGTGCCGAATTCGAAGTTTATTCTTGGACTCGGAAGCTTGAGTGATCTTTACGCGAAACTTGCTCGATTCACTTCGAGAGCAAAACTCTGGAGCGGAGAGCGTCAGGTGAGTGCTTGGCGGTCCGGTATAAACCCAAAAGGAGGACTCCCAGCAATTCTCTATCGGCTTTGGGCCTTTGGTGATAAAGCGCCATTCTTGTGCACCGGCGTCATTGTTATCGAGCCGTATTTCTACTTCAGGGCGAAAGTTCGACTGCAAGACAGTCTTGCCGTTGATCATCCAAGTAAGTTGAACTGGGTCGGACGAGCTATCTGATTCGATGGGTTGCAGTTTCAATTTTATTGCTTCGGTGATGACAGAACCATTTTCGCAACCAGCGATTTTCACACGCGGAGGTTTCGCATAGGGTTGGCAGATAGGATCTCCGAGGATCAGCAATTGATAGGGACTTTGAAGTGAACTATAAAACGCTTCGGCTGCACTGAGACCTTGGGCGTAATACGCATGAAGCATTGGTAATGGAAATTTGAACTGTAATGCGTACGGTTCCGTGACGGTGCCACAAGCTGCCGCCGCGCCGTTCCTCAACAGATCCGTCGCCTTTGTCTGAGCGTTCGACGTCATTACGCCCCCGAGACTCGTCAGATTATCAGCGAGGCTACCGGGTAAAAGAACAGCACCGGATCGGGGCCAATCAAAATCTGCAACACCAAAGTTGATCCCAGCGACTTGGCTCCCATTGGGAGGGAGAGGTTGCGTGATAACTTCGGCCGAGTGTTTCGACTTTTTCAATTCATCGATGGCTATTTGAAAAAGGGGTTCTCGGGTTCGCGACCTAACATCAGGGGTTTTGCTGAAATAGAAAGTCCCGGTTGGATTGGTGAAGTCAGCCTTTGCGCTCCGCTCGAGATGTCGGATCGCTTCTTCCATGCTCATGCGATCATTGTTTGTGTAGGTCAGCACCATCGACATCAAGTACGAGACACCTTGGTTTGGATCGGTTGTTTCAATACAACTAGGGGTGAAATAGGTTTGTGCATTGAAGGATTTTCCGGGCAGCCAAGTGAATGGGTTGTTCGGGCACTTTGCGACAATTTTCTTGAAGTCTTTATCATCTCGAAGGGAGTCAAAGCAAGGATCGTCGGTGATTTCACTTCGGTACTTCCAGCCGTTGCGGACGGCTTCTTCGAGTCTGGCTAGCGCTCGAGGATGAGCACCGGCGAGGGCGTATTGTTGAGCTGCAAGAAAATCGAGCGGGTAGTTTTTGGTGCCAGGCAATCTCAAGGCGTCGATCTTTGCAGCAGCTTCTTCGTGCTGATTCCCATCGATAAGTTTGGTTATTTCGTCCAAGACTTCGCGAGGCGCGTTGATTTTCAGAAGAACCTCGGCTTCGTGTGCCGCGTACCAGTTCGAGTCGGGGGCGATGTAGGACGGGTCTCGTTGCATGGCCCATCGATACAGATAGGTCATGCCGTTGATCGAGCCGGTTGGAGTTAAGACTTTTGGAAGGTTATCCAGCCCTTTCAGATCTTCACGCAAATCAATAGCGGTGGGGATATCAGTGGAATATGCGATTCCTTGAACGTGGGAGGAGAGCTCTCTCTTATCCACTTCCTTGAGAACGGGTTTGAGAATCAGATTCCGAAATTCCTCGACTTTGATTGTGTTCGCTTGAGGAACATTTCGCAGCACAATGATATTTCGAGATGGGATATTTCGAAGCTGAGAATAGTGGTTAGCGATCGTTCTGGAATTTTCGGAGTCCCCATTGACCACGACAACCCATTGGCTTGCCGAGGTGCCTGCGAAGCAATCCGGCGCGCAAAGCCACGCAACAATGATTGGAAGCAGGCAAATGAGAATCGCGTTTATGGCTCGAGGCGAGCAAACGACTTGCCGAATTAGCAATCTCGGATGAGTTGAATGCAAAAGCATGTGCATTACCAGAATCTTCAGTTGTATTTCGCTACTTGACTTTGATTGATCGTAGCGCTTGCCGACTTCAAAGCAACAAGCGATACGTCGAAGAATCGATAGAACAACGGGTCTACGGAGTAGAGTCACTCTGAACAAACTCGGTTTTATCGGATGGTTTGCCGACTGTATTGATCGCATGAATGCGGTAGACATGCCGCTTGGGAGTCCGAGGATCGGTGGCGTCGGTTTGATCGGATTGCTGTTTAGGGTCAACAAACTCCATTGTCGTTAATGGTTGCGGAGGTGTATCGCTGTATTGAAGCCCTTGGAACAAAGACCTTCCGAATGGATTGTTTTGCTTCTCTGGGATTCTAGCGATCACCTCTCCATCGCGTTCGATCACGAACTGAGCCAGTCCACTTTCGAGATCCGCTTCGCATTTCCATCTAAGCACAGTCCCCTTGATCGCATCGAATTCAAGCCAAGCGTCGGTTGGAGACGGGGGTGGCGAATCATCTGGAACCAAAGAGTCTTTTCCGTAAAGCGTCCATTGTTTTGCGAACCGTTCGCTTGGAAGCCAAGACCAGGTTAGCGTTTCGTCGTTCGATGGAGCTGATTCGCTTGAGACGGGTGCTTGTCCACCGCTTGGAGCCAGCCAACCTTTATTGGCTGGAATGTCAATCAAAGGTTGATTGTTCGCGGGTGGAAGACGCATAGATAGGCATTCATCGAACCAAGGGATGGCCAAATAGCGTTGGTTGCCACATTCGTGACTCGTTAGAGGATCTACAGAAGTAGCGACCAGTCCACCTCGCGACCTAAGGTTGTGGAAGAATTCGAGAGTCGCGGGCCAAACAGAAGCAAACCGGTCATCTTGAACGCTAACTCCTTCCTTTGTACCAACGTTGCACATGATTGGAACCCGAAGAGCCGCTTGTGCGAAGGGATGACTGGCGATATTGCCTTGAGCTCCGAGTGGTTCAACTCTCGGGACCCCGGAACGCAGCCAAGCGGCAGCGACTCGATCAGGATACATCATTGCAATTCCACCACACCAATGACCACCACCGCTGTGTCCCCATAGAGCCCATGGCACGGAGGCGATCTCTGGATGATTCGTAAGCCGAGCAAACTCGCTGAGTGCATTGAGGAATGCTTCGGCAGATCCTTTTCGCGGGTCACACCAGAGTTGGCAATCGGCTTTCTCGGGTTGCTCATACGCAGGAGAGATCAAAATGCATGAATGCTTTTTCGCGAGGGCTTGCCAGTGCAAATCGTAAGCACCGGTTAGCCCTGACTTGCAAGAGCCTTCTCCACATCCATGTTGGTGAACAATTACGCCTCGAATGGGGCCTGAGATCTCAGGAACCCAAGCTGTAAAGTTAGCTCCGTAGGCTAGTTTTCCAGGAGCGGTTGAGGGTTCAAACCGGACCCGATAGTAGGGTGGCTGAGCTTCAGGAAATTGATCGTAGGGTGTGGGAATTTGCCCAAGGCAGACATTGCCTGAAAACACATCACCTGAGGTTTGAAAGTCCGACCAGGCAGCGACGTGGAGAAGTACCAACATTGAAATGGCCTGTGCGGTAACTAAGAAGGTGCGGGGGTTTGGTGGTGTAGTAATCATTTCCGTTCTATTCGATCTTTTCGGTTACTCCGGTTGTAGGTCTCGATTCGATCCTGCTGGATGTAACGGACGTAAGCGCGAGTAACTCAACAATCCCATTCAACCGGCATTCTGCATTGACCGGCATTTCTGCATTGCCCGTCGCCCAACGTATCAAAAAAGCGAATCTTACGCTATCGAGCGACTAAGTGTACGAGGGGGAAATGGCTATGGCGAATGGGGATATGCGTGGGCGGAGGAGCTTCTGAAGACTAAATAAGTGGAAAAAACTTTTTCGATTGCGTAAGTTTTGATTAGACTCGACCTATCCTCTCCTAAGTCGAACCCTGGGGATTGCTTCAGCATCCCAGGACTTTCGCAAAACGCTGGAACACGGTCGTCGGTGGTGCTCGCCGCATCGATAAACGCTGCTGGTTTTTGGGGGGAACCCGATGTTGGAACTAAAACAGATGCCGCAATCGATTTCTATTTCGCAATCCTCCGATCCTTCGACTCTGATCGGGCTTGGCAAGGACTGGGAACGGCTAAATGCTATCGGAAGTCCGACTGTACCAGGGCCTTATGTGGGGCGGAAATCGGCTGCCGATCCTTTTTCCTGCGAGCGAGGGATAGCTTGGGCCTTGACCTCATTGAGCATGATCCCGGAATCGGATCGCGAAGTCAGCATATTGACTGCTAGACGTGAAGGCGAATTAGTCGGCGTATTGCCACTTGTGTTGAATGAAACTGAAAAATCGAAGTATTGGACATTACTGGGTTCTCGCGGCGAATTTGGGGACGGAAAAGGGATTATTGGACGTCGGGAAGATCAATCGGCTTTGGGAGAGAGCTTTGCGGCTTATCTCACAGAGCAGTGGTTTTCCGGGATTTCCGACATTCGGTTCGAGGGAATTTGGAAGAATGATCCGGGAATGCGGGCGTTTTGCGAGCGATTTAGCGAATCGACGCTATGGAGGTGCAGCGTCAAAGAGCGTCAACCGCATCGAGCCGTTTACCGTGTATACCCGGGCCCCGATGGGATTCCGATTTGGCCTTTGGCGGTACGTCGACCAATGCGGTTAATCGACAAGGGACTGGAAAGTGGACTGTTTCATTTCACTGCTTCGCGAAGCAAAGAAGAGATTTTTGGAAACGCGTTAGCCATTCGCAGTATGCTCAAGCAGCACGGCGAGCCCTCCCGAGAAATGTGGGCAGTTGGCTTAACTCAAAGGTTTTTGGATTATCGCTACGGAAAAGGCGTTGCACATTCGCTATGCCAGGCTGGAGAGCTAGGTTCATGTGTGGTTCGATGGAAAGGAAGTCCCATCGGAGGCGCAATGTATTGGGATTACAAGGGGATTCGACACGCCTTTTGGATGGAGGTTCGCGTTCACCCGGAACAAGAGCAACTGGTGTTTTGGATGCTTTTATCCAAGATGATCGAAGAGGGAAATTCCAACGATATTTTCGAGTTTCATATTCCTAAAAAATTCGAATCGTGGGCCGACGGCATGGAGAACATGTCAAATGACACTTGGTCGGTTCGCATGGACTCAACTGTTATCCGGTCAAGGTCGGGAGGCTTGGAAGCCGATCACACCGAACGGGATTCTGTAACGGCTGGGTAGCTTCTGACGTAGTAGCCCCTGGTGGAGTCGTTCTGATTTTATCGTCTGAAACGTCCCACCGACCAAACGGCAATACTTTGGTCCAGATGAACGATAACAAGACCGTCAGCGCGCTTCAGCGGATTCGCCATCGGACTCGGCATCTGGGTTAACCTTCAGGATGATTTCATCGAACGTCAGACCAATTCCCTCAGCTATACCCTCCTTGCTTATCGCAATGGACTTGGGTGTCATCTGTGGACTCTTCGGCTTGGTCCATCGATTACGACTTCCTACAGTCAGTAGCGGGTCGGGATCGGTAGGCGAGCAAGTTCTGACCACTGGTGGATGGCACCTTCCCCTTTTATCTGCATTGATGTTTGTCATCGTCGGGGAACTTTGGGGCGTCTTTCGAAACGGTCGGCCAAGGCAAGTCGACTACGACGTTTTGCTTGTCACCGCCGCTTGGACTATCGGAGCATGGGGCACGCTCAGCGCATTCAAGATGCTGGGACTTAGCGACTGGACCGTAGCACCTTATGTCATGGTTATCTGGTTTCTCTTGGTGCTGCTGTCGATCCTCTTGATTCACCTCAGCGTGCGTGGTGCGATCACTTGGATCGAGGAGCGCTCATGGGAATTCAGACGATGTGCTGTAATCGGGACTACACCACTGGCCGGGGAACTTGCGAAGTCTGCTTCGCGATCCGACGAATTCGGAATGAACATCGTAGGAGTATTTACCCAAGACAGTTCTCAAGAGCCATCTGTTGACGCAGAGAATAGCGATCAACGGGATGTGGCACAGGTAGCGAATAATTTCCAAGCCATGATCAAGGCGATTGAACGCCGGGAAATCGATACCGTTTTCATCGCGGAACCGATGGAGAACAACGTCAGAATCCGCGAATGGATCGATCGGCTTGCAGATACCACCGCATCCGTTTACCTAGTGCCCAATCTGGAAGCCTTTGACGTGCTATACAGCAGGTGGGGTGCGGTCGGCGGACACACGGTAGTGAGCGTCTTCGAAACCCCAATTTTCGGGATCGATGGATATCTTAAGCGGGGCATGGACATCCTTTTGAGCTCGATCGGCTTGGCCGTTGCAGCTCCGCTCTTGTTCCTCATAGCCCTTGCGATTCGGTTAACGAGCGAAGGCCCTGTATTCTTCCGTCAACGGCGTTACGGGCTTGATGGTCAAGAATTCTTGGTTTGGAAATTCCGAACCATGAGTACGATGGAAGATGGTCGAGTCGTCAAGCAAGCAACCAAGAATGACCCGCGAGTGACCCCAGTGGGGCGATTATTGCGGCGTACTTCACTCGACGAACTCCCGCAATTGTTCAACGTTCTTGGAGGAAGCATGTCGCTCGTGGGGCCGCGTCCCTATGCGACGGCTCACAATGAGCACTTTAGGAGCCTGATTCGCGGTTACATGTTGAGACACAAAGTCCGCCCCGGAATCACAGGACTTGCACAGGTGCTCGGAAGCCGGCTTGAGACCGATACCACCGAGAAAATGGCAGCCCGCATCGAACTTGACCACCGCTACATCCGCGACTGGTCCTTGTGGCTGGACTTGAAAATCATGTTAAAAACGATCGCAGTGGTACTTCGGCAGCAAGCTCACTGACCCTCCGGCGTCTTGCCGTGCAAAAGTGGGAAAATTCTTAGGGATTTTTGCTTCGCCCCCCAAGCCGCACGGAACGAAAAGACTAAAATTCGCTTCGTAGTTATCCGTTGGAGGGCGCCTCGCCGATCGGCCATTGTACCGAGCGAATTTCCGGGGCCCTGAATAGTTCGTAGCTAGCTGGTTTTTTTAAGGGCCTAAATACGATGCGCTGGGAAGGAAGAGAAGAATCTCAAAACGTTGAGGATCGACGTGGTTCAGCAATGCCTGTAGCTGGAATGGCTGGAGGCGGGTTGTTATTTCTGATTCTAAGCGTGGTGATTTCGATGCTGCTGGGAGCGAACCCAAGGCAACTGCTCGAACAAGCCGGGCAGCAACAAGGCGCTCAGCAGACCCGAATGCCACCCTCCGCCGAAAACGACAAGGACGCGAAACTCAAGAAGTTCGTCAGTGTTGTTCTCAAGGACAACGAGGACGTATGGTCAATTCTATTCCGCAAGAACCTCAACGCTCGCTACGAAGAACCCAAGCTGGTTCTATTCACCGGTGCGGTTCGTTCGGCTTGCGGTGATGCAACAGCGGCAGTTGGCCCTTTCTATTGCCCTGGTGATAAAAACGTTTACCTCGATTTCGACTTCTTCAGAACAATGGAGAACGAACTCGGTGCTAAAGGCGAATTTGCCATGGCTTATGTGATCGCCCACGAAGTTGGCCACCACGTGCAAAACCTTCTTGGACTCTCCATGAAAGTCCAACGGATGCAGCAACAAGCCAGCCAAGCTGAATCGAACCAATTGAGCGTTCGATTGGAGCTTCAAGCTGACTACCTTGCAGGTGTTTGGGCGCACCACGCCCAACAAATGAAGGGGATCCTCGAAAAAGGCGATATCGGCGATGCGATCAACACCGCTCGCCGAATCGGTGATGACGTACTTCAAAAGAAAGCGACCGGCAGGATCCGCGAAGCGGCGTTTACACACGGTAGCGCCGAAGCGAGAGCTTATTGGTTCTCCCAAGGCCTGAAATCAGGTGATCTCGAAGGTATGATGAAGACCTTCGAACTTCCTTACACCCAACTCGATCCGAAGACGATGCAGTAAAAAGGGCAGTGCTGTAAAGAAGGCAGTGCAGTAAGGAAGGCTATCAGTAATGAAGACGATGCAGTAAGTCGGATTCAACAGGATTAAAATCTCCAAAGGTTTCGGAGCGATGCTTCGAAACCTTTTTTTGTGCTCTTATGTTTCGCTGCCTGCCTAGTCCGACTCCTACCCGTTGGTATCCGAACCATGATTTTCTACGACTACTACGCAGACGTACCCAATGAAACTATCGATGAGTTTATGAAAACTCAACCGATGGGCCGTCTGATAACCACTAGTGAGGATGGATGTCCACACATTGGGTTGTACCCATTTCTGTATTTGGGAAGTACCATCGAACTGCATCTTCATCGTGACGATGAGCAGCTTATCGATTTAATCGCGAACCCAAAGTGCGTTTTCCAATGCGATGATATCCACACAACTGTGCCATCCCACTGGATTCATCCCACCAATGCGGCTTTCGCTACCGCCTATTACCGGTTCGTAGAATATAAGTGCCACTCGGAAATCATAACGAGTTCGCAGGAGCTGTCGGAACAACAGAAACGGCTCATGCAGCATTTCCAGCCCGAGGGTGGATACCAACCAATAACCGAGAACGCTTCAGCTTATCAAGGTTCCCTCAACGCCATCGCTGGCCTCCGTCTTACACTCATGGACCGACGAGTGAAATGGAAACTAGGGCAGAATCGAAATCCTCAAGCACGAAAGCAAGTCATTGAGCACTTGAGAGAGCGAAATGCTCAAAACGACCGGGAGGCTGCCGATGCAATGCAATGGGCGCTCGATCTCGAACGAAAACCCAGCGATTCCTGAAGCAACACTTAGTCGCCAAGAACCACTGTGTGGGTTCAGAAATAGAGCACCCATGGGCGTTGGGGATTAATCGGGTGAGACTATTGCCTGGTTCCGAGCAAGTTCTGTTGTTGCATCCATTCCGCAGCCCGTTTCGGCCAAGCTTGAACTGGGTTCCCGGTATCCCGTAATCCGTAACCATGTCCGCCGGAGGGGTACAAATGGAGGGTGAAGGGGACTTTAAGTGCGTTGAGTGCCATGGCCGGCACCAAAACGTTTTCGCAACCCAAGGCATCATCTTGGGCCATCGTCAAAAACATCGGTGGGGTATCTTTGGTGAAGACCACTTCGGGAGCTAGAGCCGATTTATCGTCCTTTTTTACCATGTATGCTGGATAGATAAGGAGAGTAAAGTCTGGGCGGGGAAGTAGATCATCTGCGGCATCGGTTTTCGGATAGCTAAGAGTTGCAAAACGTGTTGTGAGCATCGTGCAGAGGTTTCCGCCTGCGGAGAATCCCAAGCAACCGACACGTTTCGGATCGATGTTTAGCGTAGTTGCTTTGGAACGCAGAAGATTGATCGCCCGCTGTGCATCTTGCAATGGAGCCTCAAAAGCTTCACGCCCTTCGCGTCGCGGTACACGATATTTCAAAAGTGCAGCGGTAACTCCGATGGAATTTAGCCACTGACAAACTTCTGTTCCCTCGAGATCGTACGCAAGGATGTTGTATCCGCCACCGGGACAGACCAGCACTGCCGCTCCCGTTTTGATTTCTTTGGCCGGCTCATAAATCTCCAGTTCTGGACTGGAAACATTTCCGATTCGTATCACGGGTCGATCGGCTACCCCCCGATCCTGCGGCTTTGAAGTATTCCCTTCGGGCGGAAGCTGTTTTGTATCTCCAGGTGCAACCGACTCCCACAACTTGATCACTTGGGTTGGTTTGAAAAGCTCACTACCTCGGATGGCTTCGCTTCCGGCAGGCGACTCTTGGGCTCCAACAGGGGCACATTGGGCTAGGGCCAAGCAAAGGAAGGGGACTGCCGCCGGCTTCATTGAGAATTTCTTGAGACCCAATACACCTGCGGTTGATTTACGCTTATTGAAAAACAAAGACATACTAGCCCCTGCGAAGAGGTTTGAGGAAGCGGTCGAATTGGTTGCGGACACGACTGACTGGGTTACTTGCCGAGCTGAGCAAGGAGTTCCGCCATTTCGGCGGCAGCGTGCGAGTTACCTTGCGCGCGAGCTTCTTCGATACCATCCCGAAGTAATTCTCGAGCGTCTTCGATCCGTTCTAGCTCGGCGAGTTGTTGAGCTGCCATAAAGAAGGCAGCAACATATTTACTTGCCGGAGCATAGGCCAGTTCGCGCAGGATTTCGATGCTCTGCTCGTGCTCCCCTTCCTTTCGCAACTCCATCGCTAGGGTATAGCGAAGGAATGCATCGTTTGGGTCGTCGGCGAGCATCGCCATTATTTTCTCTTTACGCGACATTACTGGCCTTTTGGGGATCGGTCGAATTTAGATCGTTGTGCTGTAACATCTAGCATAGCGAGCTAAGCTAGACGAAAACTTGGTTGTCCAAATTAGGTTAGACGAACAACAGCAACGGGTTACTACAGCGATTTATTGAAACTGTAAGAACCAGGTTGACGGACTTCTACGGCTGGAGCATCACCCCATTCGAGTTTTTCTGGGAGCAACGACAACTTGCTATCCTTGATGTCATCCCAGCGGATGACTTCACCGGAGTAAGCGGCTTCACGACCCATGATAGCCATCAACGTGCTCTTGCACATGTAATCGCCGTTGTTGAGCGGTTTGCCTTCGCGGATGGACTTCATCAGTGCGACGTGCTCGAGGTAGTACATGCTTGGCTTCTCGCCAGAGAATTTCCAAGGGTTCTCGCCGGTGATTTCATTGGCGAGGACCCGTGCGGTTCCTTGGGTCCCGTAGACGTAGTCTTCGGTCTCATTGAAGCAATTCGGCATTTGACGGGTTGCGGCGTATGTTTTCGTTCCGTCGGCCCATTGATAGACGATGGAAAAGTGGTCGTAGACATCTCCATAGATTGGATCGGTGCGGACTTGGCGTCCTCCCATACCGTAGGCGAGGACAGGTGGAACGTCGTGATGCAACCACATCGACTTATCGAGAGAGTGAATGAACTGCTCGACGATATGATCACCGCTTAGCCAGCGATAATAAAGCCAGTTCATGACTTGGTTGTGCATTGGGGTCCAGAAGTCTTTCGGTTCGCGAATCCAGAGCGTACCTGCAAGGTAGTTTTCTTGGACGGAGATGATCTCGCCGATAGCGCCGGAATGGATTTTCTCCATCGTTGCTTGAACCCCTTTGTCATATCGCCAGCAGAGTCCCGAAACCAACGAGAGCCCTTTCTCCTTGGCAGCTTCACTCGCTGCCATCACGCGGCGTACTCCGACGGGGTCTACAGCGACAGGTTTCTCGCAGAAAATATGTTTTCCGGCGGCAACGGCAGCTTCCATTTGCATTGGACGAAAGCCGGGAGGCGTCGTCAGCAATACGACGTTGATGTCCGTCTCGAGCAGCTTATTCATGGCGTCGAGTCCGGAGAAACACTGTTCATCCGGGACTGCATATTGTTCCCCAAGCGTTCGCTTGAGGTTTCTTTTCGCACCGTCGAGCCGGTCGTCGGTGACTTCTGCAATGGCAGTCAGACGGCAACCCGAGTCGGCATCCATCGCATCTTTGGCCGCACCTGTTCCGCGACCGCCGGCACCAACAAGCCCGACTTTGATAATGTCCGAGCCTTGGGCGTGAACCGATCGGTTGAAAAAGCTAGCGCTCAGGCCGACTGCCGATCCTGCGGCTAGGAACTCGCGTCTCCCTACAGAATTTTGGCTGAGGCTCGCTGTAGAAGCTTTCGAAACGGAAGAAGCGGGTAGATCGTTGGAATCAACACTCATGGCGGGATGGATCCTCAAGGGGTATCGAAATGGGCAAGAATGAGTATTCTTTGCATGGGAGGGAACGAAACTCTCAGAAGAATGGAATGGAATTCCAACTTTTCGTCAGTCTCAACCTTCGTTTATAACCCAACCTTGGCGACATGCAACATAGCCGGATCGAATGTATGAAAGAAAGGGGCCAAGCCAGGGCTAATCCCTGTCGTTTCCCGTTCGACCATCCAATCGAATCCAACACCAACGCAGTACCAAAGGACCGGAATTACCGACCAGAACGCACTTTTCATGAGCGCACAAGACTCTAATAACACTTACCCTGAAAACACCCCCGCTCCGCAAGCGGCTCAGCATAGCCAAGAACAGGATCGGTTCTATGATGCAATCGATCGCGAGAGACTTGCCAAAAGCCTCTCCTCCACCCACCCGATCGAACTTGAAATCGGGTCCGGCAAAGGACTCTTTTTAATCCGAACGGCAAGTGAGAATCCCGACCGTACGTATATCGGCATGGAGTTAGCAACCAAGTATGCGAGGGAAGCGCAGGAGAAACTTGACAAAGCTCAAATCACCAATGCCGTTTTTTTAGCTTGCGATGCTGTAGCTGTTCTCGCGAACGACATTCCAGACAGCTCAGTTGCAGCTGTCCATGTCTACTTTCCGGACCCTTGGTGGAAATCGAAACACAAGAAACGTCGGGTACTGAGCGATGAGACGATTGTAAACATCGAACGTGTATTGAAACCGGGTGGTGAATTGCATTTTTGGACCGATGTACTGGACTACTACGAAATCGCAATTCCTCGTATCGTCGAACTGACGAAGCTTCAGGGGCCCAAATACGTTCCAGAGCCCCCTGCCCTGCATGCAATGGATTTCCGAACTCACTTCGAACGTCGCACTCGACTCAATGGATTACCCGTCTACAGATCCAAGTTTATACGTAGCACCTCATAAACATAGCTAGCTGAAAGGCCGGATTCGTGCTGGAGCGATACGAGTACGTTACGCCAACGATGGGGACAACCCTTCGATGTGTCGTATATGCAGAATCGATTGACGAAGCCCAAAGCTGGATCGATGCTGGCCTTTCAGAATTGGAGCTCTGGGTTCCTCAAGTCAACAACTACGACCCGGCGAGTGAAATCTCTCGTCTGAATCAAAGCATTGGAAAAACAGTGCAGGTCTCGTACGGATTGTGGGAAGCGATTCTCGAAGCTAAAAGATGGTGGCAGCTCTCCCAAGGTGCTTTCGATGTAACGTACGGTGCGTTGTTTCAACTCTGGCGAAGCGCAAGAAAAAACAAACAACCTCCATCTCAATCCGCTGTTCGCGATGCATTGGCAACAACAGGCTGGGATAAAGTAAGTCTCAAAGACCAATCCGTTACGATCACCCAACCCGGTGTACTGTTAGATCTCTCTGGACTAGCCACAGGGTTCTTGATCGATAAAGCCGTCCGCAAGATGACTTCAGTCGGAGCAAAATCCTTTCTCGTCGATATCGGTGGAGATATCTGTTTAGGTGCCCCTCCTCCCGAAAACCCGGACGGATGGAAGATATCGATCGCAGGATTGACAAAGGACTCTTCACCACTCGAGCAAGTGCAATTGTCGAATTGTGCTATCACGACCTCTGGTGATCGAAATCAAGTCCTAGAGTTTCAAGGTCGCCGGTTCAGCCATTTGATGGATCCACGAAGCGGCGAACCGATGCAGTTCCCGCAGAGCGCTTCGGTAATCGCTAAAACCACTCTCGATGCAGACGCCGGTGCTACGTGCATGGCGATTCTAGGAACAAACATTTCTGACGACCATTTCCAATCGCTACCAATCTCACGCTGTATCTACCTCTACGCAGATCCCTATGCGAGCTCTCCTTCATCCGAGAACTCTCCATCGAATATTGACGCATCCCGAGTATCCGTTCGTTATCGTTTTTTTGAAAACCCTTGATCCCCCGACCACTTCTCCCGAAATAAATTTAGCCATACCCCGAACCTGCATCTTTTCCTCTGCGAATCAACCAGGAGTTCACCGATGTCAACCGGTCAAACTTGTGAAGAAATCCTCGACGAACTAAAGGGACTAGGCTCCGAAAGCTACAAACGCATTTTGATGAAACATGGTGTCAAAGAGCCCTGTTTTGGGGCGAAGATTGGCGACATGCAGAAAATAGTCAAGCGAATCAAGAAAGACTATCAACTAAGTTTGCTCCTTTACGCATCAGGGGTCTACGACGCAATGTACTTGGCGGGATTGATAGCCGACGACGCCAAGATGACAAAGAAGGACCTCAAGAATTGGATGGCTAAAGCCAATTGCAGGTCCCTTGCAAGCTGGACCGTGCCATGGGTCGCTTCCGGTAGCGCACACGGTTGGGAGCTTGCTCACGAATGGATCGAATCGAAAAAGGAACTTGTCGCGATGGCCGGATGGGGGACGATTTCGAGCTTCGTATCGATCACCCCTGACGATCAAATCGATCTTGATGGATTGAAAGTTTTAATCGGTCGCATCGCATCGAAGATTCAAAGCGAAAGTGATCTCGTCCGATACCAAATGAACGCTTGCTTGATCGCGATCGGGACCTACGTAGCACCATTGACCCAAGATGTGATCAAGGTTGCCAAGAAGCTTGGTAGCATCCAAGCGGACTTGGGGGATAACGATTGCCAAGTCCCAGACATTATCGACACGCTGGAAAAAGTCGCACAGCGAGGTAGCATCGGCAAGAAACGCAAGTCAGCGAAATGCTGACGCATGCATCAACTCCTGTGTATCACGTATCCGCCATACACACTTGTTTGACGAAAGATATGTGACGAAAGATACGTGACGTACGAACTTATCTGTGGTCCGTCTCATCTGCGGTCCGTGTTACGGTGGTCCGTGTTACGGTGGTCCGTCTTATCCGCCGTAAGTACGTTGCGATGGACTTCCTGCCCGATGGTTCGCTTGTGCAAGGCTGTAGAGCCGTTGCCCATGCGGCGTTGGGTATTCTCCGGTAATGCAAGCTTGGCAAAGGTGATTGCGAGGTAAATCGATCGCTTTCGCGATGGATTCAACAGGTAGGTACCTCAAGGAATCGCATTCGAGGTTTTCCGCCATTCTCCGTTGAACTTCTTCGGTCAACCCACCGTCCCCAAGGAACTTCGGAGCGTAGAGTTCATCGATGGTCGACATATCGATCCCATAGAAGCAGGGCGCGATGATAGGCGGGCACGCGACTCGAACGTGGATTTCTTTCGCGCCGCCGAGTTCACGAATTCGATTCAACAGAACTTTCATCGTGGTCGATCGAACGATGGAGTCTTCGACCAAAATCACTCGCTTGCCTTCGAGAACTTCACGAAGCGGAGTGTACTTCATCGATGCCTTTACCTTCCGCGCACGGTTCCCTTCGATGAACGTCCTACCAGAATATCGGTTGCGAATCAGACCTTCGCGGCAAGGGATTCGCAGGTGATAAGCCATCGCATCTGCCGCGGCTTTGCTCGTATCTGGAACTGGAACAACAATGGTATCGCTATCGATTTCAATTTCTTTGCGGGCGAGTTCGATGCGAGCGAGTTCTTCACCGAGTCGCGTGCGGGATAGGTAGACACTGCGATCATCGAGAGTACTTGCAACGTTCGCAAAATAAATCCACTCGAAGAAACAGTGGGCAGGTGGTTGATCCGGCACATATTTCCGCTGCTCGATTCCTTGAGGAGTCACGAGCATGCAAGTACCCGGCTGCAGAGAATGAATCATCGAGCGGTCGAAACCGAGGTTAAACAGAGCGACACTCTCACTTGCGGCTGCGAACAACGAGCCATCGAAAGCGTAGCACATCGGCTTGATCCCTTGTGGATCGCGAGCGAGGAGCAACTCACCTTTCGCAGTCAGAAGCGCTAGCGAGAAAGCACCATCGAAGCCTTTAGCTGCATTCGCAAATACATCGATCAGTGAGAGGGTTGGATTTACGGTTAATTCCCGCCCAAGCTCATGCAAGATGATTTCGGTATCCGTGTCTCGCGCTAGGTGATGATCCCCTTCGCGGGTCAATTTTTCGCGAAGTTCGAGATAGTTTGCCAATTGGCCGTTAAAGCAAAACGAAAACCATTTGTGCTTGTGAATGTGTTGGCGTTCGAACGGTTGAGCGTAGTTCTTATCGTCTTGACCGCAAGTTGCATAACGGACGTGCCCAATAGCGGCAGAACCGACCAATTGTTGCATGATCGCTTCATGCTTACCGCGATGCGAAAGCCGGAAAACTTCGCTGACGGTTCCGATATCTTTGTGGGTTTCGAGCAACAGCGATCGCTGGGGGTTAAAGCTCGTCATGCCGGCGGCAAGCTGCCCGCGATTTTGGATGTCTTGAAGCATCCTCGGAAGCAGATACGAAGTCGCCTCGATACCGATTCCGCTACAAAGCGGGCTTTCGGGGGCAGATGGAAGATGGTAGACAGCCGCTACCCCACACTCGTGATGCAATTCACTCATACGCAAGCTTTTTACCGGAACGACGAACCGAACCCACAAGGCGAGCCCACAAGGCGCGTCAGTGTAACCCAATCTTCACAGTCTTGAAACCGCTAAACACCCTTTGGCAAGTCGATTACTTTTGATTGCGTATTCTCAGAACGATCAATTTGCATCGGTTACAGAAGAATTACCGATCGAGACGATTTGCGGTTCACGTTCGCGAAGGCGTCGCAACTGCCCGCAAGCAGCTTGGATTTCATCCCCTTTTCGTTGCCTGAACATAACGTTGATCCCGCCGTCGAGCAGGATTTTTCGAAACTGGTGGACAGCGGTCGACGACGGTGTTTGGTAAGGCAAACCGGGTACCGGATTGTAGGGGATGACATTCAACATTGCGGTTCGGTGCCTGAGCAACTGCACGAGTTCCTGGGCGCACGCAGGCGAGTCATTTAAATCACCGAGCAAAACGTATTCGAAAGTCAGCCGACGCTTGGTTTTTGCGAAATAACGGTCAGCGGCTTCGATAATCGCCCGGATGCCGATCGACTTATTGACCGGCACAAGCCGATTGCGAAGGGGATCGTTCGGGGCGTGCAAACTGATCGCCAAATGGTAAGGTGCATCAGAGGCAGCAAGTTTATCGATTGCCGGTGGCAGACCGACCGTGCTGATGGTGATTCGACGTGGGGAAATCCCCAATCCCAAGTCGGGATCTTTTGCAACCGACAATGCGTCTAAGACCCGCGGTAAATTTGCAAGTGGTTCCCCCATCCCCATCATCACGATG
>Ga0255124_1000051_pt1 | contig 45071 bp, 38 predicted proteins | sample Law_Cont_RepB_8d_FD_188564 | JGI IMG/M metagenome (GOLD analysis project Ga0255124, IMG submission 188564) | Freshwater microbial communities from St. Lawrence River, New York, United States - Law_Cont_RepB_8d | ecosystem: Environmental > Aquatic > Freshwater > River | place: USA: New York... | reverse complement strand
GCGATCTCGTCAAAAGGGTTCATGCTCATCTTGACGTTGGCAATGTCCACGCCCGACCCATCGGACTTGACGCGCACCTTGACGTTGTAGTCCACCACCCGCTTGACTGGAACCAGAATTTTCATGAAATCAACTCCATTGGAAGATCAAAACCCAAGCCATCGTGGGTGACGCCTTGGAAAAGGTTAACGTTGACGTAAACGTCAATTGTGCATCAAAACAAATTCGCCAAGGTCCCATTATCAACAAAAAAGCACGATCGTTCGAATTTGAGCTGCTGAAAGAACCTCAATTTTTTGCAGGACCCCCGGGAATTCACCGACCAACCGGTCGGCTACTCAGGGTTAACATGGATTTTGCTCTGATCTGTTCGGGATTAGATTATGATTTGTAACCAAATTAATGGAGCGATCCGATGAAAAAAACCCTGATCTCCCTGGCAGCTGTGGCCTTGGCCAGCGTGACCGGTCTGGCCCAGGCCCAAACTGTGTTGACCGTCTCGAGCTGGGTCCCGCCCACCCACGGCCTGTCTGTCGCCCAAAAAGAATGGTGCGACGCCCTGACCGCCCGAACATCGAACCGAGTTCGTTGCAATATTTTGCCCCGCGCAGTGACCCCACCGGTGGGCACCTATGACGCCATTCGCAATGGCCTGGCAGACGTTTCTTTCACGGTGCACGGCTACACCCCCGGTCGCTTTGTCCTGACCCAAATGGCCGAGTTCCCATTCATGGGCGACCGGGCTGAGCCCTTGTCGGTGGCCTTCAACCGCGTGGCCAGCAAGTACCCCGAGTTTGCGGCTGAACACCAGGGCGTGAAAGTCCTGGGCTACTTCACGCATGGCCCCGGCATTGTGTTCAACACCAAACGCCCCATCACCAAGGTCGAAGACCTGGTGGGCATGAAGTTTCGTGTGGGCGGCGGCATGGTCAACGAGATCGCCAAGAACCTTGACATGAACGTGACCCTCAAGCCTGCCCCAGAGTCCTACGAACTTCTGTCCACTGGCGTGATGGACGGCACACTTTTCCCTGCCGAGTCCACCGATTCCTTCAAGATCGACAAAGTCATCAAGCACGCCACCACCTTCCCTGGTGGCTTGTACAACACCAGCTTCGTGTTCATGATGAACCCCGCCAAATACAACAGCCTGTCGGCAGACGACAAAAAGGCGGTGGACGAGTTGTCGGGTGACGCCGTGGCCAGCCGGTTTGGCAAGTCATGGGACCGCGTGGACGACATCGCCCTGGGCAATATGCAGAAAAACGGCGTGAAGGTCATCAAGGCCGATGGCGCCTTCATCAGCGGTGTGACCATCCGCGTCAGCAAACTCGAGCGTGACTGGATCCAGGCCGCCAAAGCCAAAGGCGTGAAGGACCCAGGCCGCATGCTCAACGAATTCCGGGCCGAAGTCACCAAGCTGCAAAAGCAGTAATTTGTCATTGCCCCTTCAGCCGCCCGCTGGAGGCGCGCCTTCTCGACGGTACCTGTTTATGATGCAGGTACCGTTTTTTGCATGAGTCTCACCTTGAAAAAAATCTTTGAAACCGTGTGTGGCACCCTTGCGGGTTTGGCCTTGCTGGGCATCATGGTGCTCACCTTTTTCGATGTGAGCGGCCGAAAAATCCTGTCCAACTCCATTCCCGGGTCGCTGGAACTGACCGAATTGCTCATGGTGGTGGTCATTTTTGGTGCACTGCCGCTGGTTTCACTCAAAGGGGAGCATGTGGTGTTCGACTCCCTGGATGCGGTCTTGCCGGTCTGGTTTCAAAAGATTCAGCAGGGCCTGATTCACCTGGCTTGCGCCGCCTTGCTGTTTGGCTTGGCCTACCTGATGTGGCAAACCGGCGCCGACATCGCCAGCACCGGTGAAACCACCGCTCAGTTGAAAATTCCCAAAGCCCCGTTCATTCAAGGCATGGGGGTGCTGTGCGGTCTGACCGCGCTGGTGCACATCGTCAAAGCCTTCAGCCGCCAGGCCGATGCCGCCAGCGAAGGAGGCACCCTGTGACCGAAGCTCTGCTTGGATTTTTGGCCATCTTTGTGCTGGCCTTGCTGCGCATGCCGCTGGCCTTTTCCATGGGCCTGGTCGGCATCGTGGGCATTGGCCTGACCCGTGGCTGGATGCCCGCCATGGCCAGTGCCGCTCAGGTGGTGCACGAAACCGGTTTTGCCTACACCTTGTCGGTCATCCCGCTGTTCATCTTGATGGGCAATTTTGTCGCCCGCGCTGGCCTGGCGCACGAGTTGTTCCACGCCGCTTACACCTTCATCGGCCACCGCAAAGGGGGGCTGGCGCATGCCACCATTGCCGCTTGCGCAGGGTTCGGCGCGATTTGCGGCTCATCCATTGCCACCGCGGCCACCATGAGCAAGGTGGCCTACCCGTCCATGAAAAAAATGGGCTACAGCGACGCCATGTCCACCGGCGTGATCGCCGCTGGCGGTACCTTGGGCATCATGATCCCGCCTTCGACCATCCTGGTCATCTACGGCATCATCACCGAAACCCACATCGGCAAACTGTTTGCAGCAGGTGTTTTGCCTGGCATCCTCACGGCGCTGCTGTTGATGCTGGCCGTGGTGGTGATGACCTGGCAAGACCCCGAGCACGCCCCCGCAGGAGAAAAATTCAGCTGGGCAGAACGCTTCAAGGCCATCCAAGGCATCTGGGGCGTGTTGCTTTTGGTGGTGCTGGTGCTGGGCGGCATTTACGGCGGATTCTTCACAGCCACCGAAGGTGCCGGCATGGGTGCCACCGGCGCTTTTTTGTTCGCCTTGGCGCGCAAGGCCTTGAACTGGGAGGTGTTGCTGGAGGTGCTGGTCGAATCGGCCCGCACCACCGCGATGCTGTTCACCTTGCTCATTGCCGCCACGATTTTTGCCAACTTCGTCAACTACACCAGCTTGCCCTTTGAGCTCAAGGACTGGATCACGGGCCTGGGTCTGTCACCCATCATGATCGTGGCCGCCATGATGTTGATCTATGTCCTGTTGGGCACGGTGATGGAAGAACTCACCATGGTGCTGTTGACCATTCCCCTGTTCTTTCCCATCGTGGTGCAACTGGGCTTTGATCCGGTGTGGTTTGGCGTGCTGATCGTGATGGTGATTCAGATCGGCCTGATTTCGCCGCCCGTGGGCATGAACCTGTTCGTGCTGAACACTTTGCTGCCCCAGGTGGGGCTTTCCAACATCTTCAAAGGTGTCTGGCCCATGGTGCTGGTGCTGGTCATCACCTTGGGCATCTTGTTGGCCTTCCCGTCCATCAGCCTGTGGCTGCCTTCGATGATGGATTGACCACGTGCATCACCCGTTGCGGGTATGGGATCTCGATCCCGTGCTCGCGCAATGCGCCCAAGATCAACAGGTTGATGGTCGAGCGCAGGGCCAGTTGGCCGTTTTCCGGATCGGCAATCCAGTAGCTCACCGTGAACTCCAGACCGTCCGCGCCGAAATGGCTCAAAAAGGCATTCGGCGCCGGGTCTTTCAGCACCCGTTCCTGACTTTCACATGCCTCGACCAAGAGCCGCCTGACCAGGTCCACATCGCAGTCATAGGCCACCGACACCATGGTCGTCTGGGACAACCTCGGGTCCATCAAGGTGAAGTTCTCAACCCGGTTGATGATCAGGAATTCATTGGGCACGATCGACTCGCGTCCGTTCAGGGCCCGGATCACGGTGTAACGCGCCTTGATGTCCACGATGCGGCCCTCAAAGCCATCCACCAGCACCATGTCCCCGATGCGCATGCTGCGCTCGGCCAGGATGACAAAACCACTGACGTAGTTTGAAGCCAGCTTTTGCAACCCGAAGCCGATGCCCACGCCCACCGCGCCGCCCAGCACCGACAGGGCCGTCAAATCGATGCCCACCGAAGACAGTGCCAGCAGCAAACCCACAAACATGAGCAAGGCCCGCACTGTGTTGCTGATGACCTTGCGCAGTGACAAATCGCTGCCGGTGGCCGATTTGAGCAAACGTGCCTCGATGGCCGACGACACCCAGAGCGCCACAATCAACACCGCCCCGGCCGTGAGTGCCCCTTCGATCAGGGTACGCACCGACAGCACACTGCCCCCCACTTTCCAGCTGATCTGCTCCAGCTCATGGAGCACCAAAGGCAAAATGCCCGTGACCCAAAGCACCACCGCGCCCCAGGCCAGCCATGAAATCGTGCGCTCCAAGACCCGGACCACCGGGGCATTGGCGAAAGCCACTTGCAACACCTTGACCCCCAGACGGATCACCGCCAGCGACATGCAGACAGGCAACAGGACCGCGAACAAAGGCGCTGGTTGCTGCTGCGTCAGCAGTGTGCGCGCCACAAAAGTCAGACCGAGCAGCAGCACCGGGAACAACACACCGTCATACAGCTTTCGACCCAGCAAAATCGCCATGTCCTGACCGCTGAACACCCGTCGCACACCCCAGACCATCAGCCAGGCCAGCACCACACAAGCCGCAAAAGCGGCCAAGGCCCATACCGACTCGGGGCGGGCCAAGCCCTGCACCAAGCCCAGCGGATCGACCACAGCCGTGGTGTTCACGCCCGCCATGAAGGCGCCCTCTTGTCGATGAAAGCCTGAACACCTTCTTGCGCCACATCGTGCACCATGTTGCACGCCATGGTCTGGCCGGCCAGTTGGTAGGCGGACTCGATGCCCATCTCGCGCTGCTGATAAAACAAGGCCTTGCCCACCCTCACGGCCTCACGTGGCTTGTCCAGGATGGCGCAGACCAGGTTTTCGACCTGCGCATCGAGCTCGGACGCCGGACAAACGCGGTTCACCAGGCCACGGCTTTGGGCTTCAGCAGCAGAAATGAAGCCGCCCGTGAGCAGCATTTCCATGGCCTGTTTGGCCTGCATGTTGCGCACCAGCGGCACGCTGGGTGTGGCGCAAAAGAGGCCCACGTCGATGCCATTCACACCAAATGTCGCAGCGTCTGCCGACACGGCCAGATCACACTGAGCGACCAGCTGGCAACCGGCTGCCGTGGCCAGCCCCTGCACGCGAGCGATCACGGGCACGGGCAACCTCTGGATGGTCATCATCATGCGGCTGCACTGGGCAAAGAGTTGCTGGTAATAGGCCAACTCGGGCTGGGCGCGCATTTCCTTGAGGTGATGCCCGGCACAAAAGGCCTTGCCCGCGGCGCCCAGCACCACCACACGGGCCTGCTCGTCTTGCGCGATCGCGTTCAAGGCCTGCTGCAAAGCATCCAGCATGGCTTCGCTCAGGGCATTGAAACTGGCGGGGCTGTTGAGGGTCAGCCGGTGCACACCACGCGCATCGCACGCATGCAGCAACAGGGCATCGTTGGGGATGGGTTTGGAATCGGTCATGGGAGGATTGTGCCCAAACTGTTGCACCAGTCCCGCCTTGGACCGTCGGGCCTGTTGTTTTTCAAATGTCGGCCAACACGCGCAAGTGGGCTTCCACACTGCGCCCCAAAGCGCTCAGGTTGTAGCCGCCCTCCAGGCAACTGACGATCCGGCCTTGGGCGTGCCGCCGGGCGACCTCCTTGATGCGCTGGGTGATCCAGGCATAGTCCTGCTCCACCAGGCCCATCTGGCCCAAGTCGTCTTCGCGGTGCGCATCAAAACCTGCACTGATGAAAATCAGCTCTGGCCGGTGGGCCTCGAGGCGGGGCAACCACATCATGTCCACCAACTCACGGATCTCCATGCCCCGGGTGTAGGCGGGCACGGGCAGGTTGACCAGATTGGGCGCGTTCGATGTCGAGCCGCCTTCGGGGTAGAAAGGGTGCTGGAAAAAACTCGCCATCAGGATGCGCTCATCACCGGCCACGATGTCTTCGGTGCCGTTGCCGTGGTGCACATCAAAGTCCACGATCGCCACGCGTTTCAGGCCATGGCGCTCCAGCGCGTATTTGGCGGCAATCGCCACGTTGTTGAAAAAGCAAAACCCCATGGCCTTGTCTCGGCAGGCGTGGTGCCCGGGCGGACGCACGGCACAAAAAGCATTTTCCAATTCTCCTGCCAGCACGGCGTCGGTCGCATCGATGGCTGCACCCGCAGACACCAATGCCGCATCCCAAGTGTGTGCATTGAGCAGCGTATCGGGGTCCAGCGCCGTGTGCGAGGGCCCGCCTGCAGCCATGTCCTCGCGCAACATGTCGCCCAAACCACGCAAAGCCGCCACATGCATGCGCCCATGGGCCAGTTCGATGTCGGCCAGTGCCGCCGGGCTGGCTTCGCGCCTTTGCAAGGCCATGTCCACGCCGCTGATCAGCAGGCGGTCTTCGATGGCTCCCAATCGCTCCGGACACTCCGGATGACCCGCCCCCATCTCATGCTTCCAGCACGCTGGATGGGTGAAATAACCTGTCGCGCCCATGGTGTTGTCTTCCCAAATCAACCCAGCCCCATGACCGATGGTTTTGATCGGTCGGCCCTCTTTGGCTTTCAGCTTATCACGGGGTCCACCGACCCGGCTTGGCGGGGCGCTTGGCGTTTAAACTGACCACCTCATGCACACACCCAAGACCTTCACCACAGCCCCTGCCCTTCGGTGGTGGACCGCCTTGAGCCTGGCTTTGCTTGTGGCCATGGCCAGCCCCGCCCACGTCTGGGCCCAGTCCTCGGCCAAGCCGAAATCGGCCACCCCCCACAAGCCCCCAAAATCAGCAAGCAAAAAGCCCACCGCGAAAAAGCTGGCCAAACCCGCCGCAGCGGCTGGCTGGCTTTTCAGCGAATCGAGCGCGGCCATGGCCTGGTCGTCCGAGGTGGCCGAACGCCTGCAAATCGACCCGCAGTGGCTCCAAAAGCACCTTGGCCAGGCCCGCCGGCTGCCCTCGGTGGAGAAACTGGTGCTGCCCCCCAGCAGCCCTGCGGCCAAAAATTGGGCCGCTTACCGCGCCCGCTTCATCGAACCCCAACGCATCCAGGCTGGGCTGCGCTTTTGGCAAACCCACCGCGCTGCGCTGGACCGCGCCGAGCGCGAATTCGGCGTCCCCGCCTCGGTGGTGGTGGCCATCATCGGCGTGGAAACCTTTTATGGGCAATACACGGGCAACTACCGCGTGCTCGACGCCTTGGCCACCCTCGCCTTTCATTTTCCGACATCACATCCGCGTGCAGCGGCCAGAGAAAGCTTCTTCAAAGGCGAACTGGAACAGTTTCTGGCCCTCACTTGGCGCAGCGGCACCAACCCCATGGGCATCCGGGGCAGCTATGCCGGGGCCATGGGACTGCCGCAATTCATGCCCTCGAGTTGGGCCCAATTCGCCGTCGACTTTGATGGTGACGGACGCATCGACCTGTTTGGCAGCCCGAGCGACGCCATCGGCTCGGTGGCCAACTACTTCAAGGCCTACCAGTGGCGCACCGGCATGCCCACGCATTACCCCGTGACCTTGACACCGGGCCAGACCGACATGGACAGCCTGATGGCCCCGGACATCCTGCCCACCTTCAGCGTGGCCAGTTTCACGGGCAAAGGAGCGGCCCTGGAGGGCGCAGCGCTGGCCCACTCTGGCCCCCTGGCCCTGATCGAGCTGCGCAACGGCCCCAACCCGCCCAGCTATGTCGCCGGCACCGAAAACTTCTACGCCATCACCCGCTACAACTGGAGCAGCTACTACGCCATGGCGGTGATTGATCTGGCCGAAGCGGTATCGCGCGAAATGCAAAACAGTCGCTGAAGCGTGCCGTCACCCATGAACCCCCTCAACCCCAAAAAACTGTTGCTGACGAAATGGACCGCGGTCGAACCCGTGGCCAAGCAAAAGCACTTTTTGGTGAGTCGTGTGATTCAACCTGAGCAGCCCACCGACCCGATTGAACAGGTGGAAATCGAAGCGGTGTTTTCCAAGGCCGTGCAAGTGATTGCTTGGCGTGAGCTGCAGGACGACAGCGTGTGGCGGCAAGGCTGGGTTTGATGCGCTGGAGGTTCATGGCCACTGTGCCATGCGCCTGGGTTGGCTGGCAAGTGTCGTTTGACACGACAACTTGCCATGGTTAAGTTGGTTTCAGGGCCCAAAGCAAATTATTTATGGGGTGCTTTGTATTTGGCAGCTTTGGCTCCAGCGCTGGTCATGGCCGCTTTCAAGGCTTTGGTTGAAATCAATTCTTCCACTTGAATTTCAGCGAAGGCACCGGTTGACATGGTGATCATTTGTGCCTCGGTGATTTGCTCCGCTGTTCCTTCAATTAAGCAAACGATGCTGCCATTGGAAATTGAAAACAAGACTTCATGTGTTTTGAAACCCATAGATTTGAAGAGCGCTTTGGCAGCCTCTCCTCTGTCGCTGGGTGCTGCCAGCATTCCCTGAAAAGCCGTGGGTGTGTAGCGTGAACGAACCAAATACAAAGCCATGATTTGTCTCCTCCATCAAATGGGCAATTGGCGTGCCAAGTTACTGCGAACCCAGCTGCTCAATCCGCTGGCCGTCGCACGAACAGACCAAGCCTGAAATTCAGGGTCTGCATACACAGCATCTATGCATTTGCCATAGGCTTCATAGCTGTCGTAGCGAGTGGCAAAAACCATGTTGCCAATCTCTCCTGTGGAAACCGCCCAAACAGAAACATCGGCTCCGTGCTTGCGCCATATGGCAGCACTTTCAGCAACGATGGCCATAAATTTGCCCATGTCTGCACCAGGGTTGGGTTTGAACACCGCTTGCGAAATGATTTGAGACACTTTCAACACCTTGGGTAAATGAAGCGCACTTCAACGCAAAGTGCAATTTCAAATTTGACGCTGAAGTTTTGGAAATTGAAACAGGCTCGGCACATGAACTTATTGGTGTTTACCCAAAAATGCGACCGGGAGAGCAGCGAACCTTTAGAACAAAAAGTTTAAAAATACAAATCCCACGAACCCCCAAAAACGGCTGCTGACCCAACGGAACGCGGTCAAGCCCGTGGCCTAACCAAAGCACTTTATGGTCAGTCGGGTGATTCAACCTGAGCTGACCACTGAGAAGATTGAGTTGGTGGAAATTGAAGCGGTTTTCTCAAAGGCCACGCAGGCCATTGCTTGGCGTGAACTGCAAGACGACCGCGTGTGACGGCAGGGTTGGGTTCAACAAGACCTCGGCCGATTGAGCGCCGCTCAATGCTCGGGATGGACTTTGTGTTTCAGTGCATGGGTCCGTTCGGAAACATAGTCCATGTAGGCAAAGAGCAAGCCAGTGATCACAAGACCCACATGGATGCCGACTTTCCATGCAAGGGCTTGATCTGCCTCTGACCAGATCGCGGGGGTGTCGCCGCCGCTTTTGAGCAGAATGCTGAGGTTCACGAAACTCTTGAGCAACTCAATCGCAGAAATGGCCACGATGGAGGCGATCACCTTGATCTTCAAACTGGCGAAATCAACCTGCCCCATCCATTCCGGCCGATCCTCATGCCCCTTCGTGTTGATCTTGGAGACGAAATTCTCGTACCCGCTGAAGATCACAATGAGCAGCAAGTTCGCCACCAAGGAGAGATCAACCAAGGCCAAAACAGCCAGCACGACTTCGCTTTCACTGGATGTGAAAATGTGTGGCATGACGTGGATCAGTTCTTGCGCGAACTTGACCAGCAACATACAGATGCCCAGCACCAGCCCCAGATAAAACGGCGCCAGCAGCCAACGGCTGTTGAAAATCAGGGCTTCCAAAAAGTTTTCAAAGGCTTTCATACGAATGACTGATGAATCAATGAATGGCGCGTTTAATTTTTGGACAGCTTACCACCGTTGTGTGAAGTGAACAGCGGGTCCTACGCGGTTGGCGGCCGGGTGGGGTTTGGCTGGGCGTTGCGCCCCAATGGGGCCAAGAGACGGGATCGATGGGGGAATGACCCGAAGTCCACAGCGCATCGGTAAGATGCCATGTCACTTCGGGAATCGTGCATGACCATCTGGAACCGTTCACCCCAACTGGACCTTCTCAATGAACGAGGGGCGCTGTGTGCCAACGGCCATCTGGGCATCGAAATGCTGGAGGCGGGCGAAGACTTCCTCAGAGCACGCATGCCCGTGGATGCCCGGACTCGGCAGCCGGCCGGCGTGCTGCATGGTGGTGTGTCCGTCGTTCTGGCCGAAACCCTGGCCTCATGGGCCGCGTCGCTTGTCGTCGATCCAGACAAGCACCATTGCGTCGGTCAGGAAATCAACGCCAACCATGTTCGTGCCGTCTCGGATGGCTGGGTCTATGGCGTGGCTCGGCCCCTGCATCTGGGCCGGACAAGCCAGGTCTGGGATGTGCGCATCAGCGACGAGAGCGGGAAACTGGTCTGCGTTTCCAGGGTGACCATGGCCGTGTTGCACAGCGCATCACGCTATTGATGCGGGGTCTGCCACCGCCCTGCTGAGTGACATCGCGCCCATCTGGGGCCGCGCTGTACAGCCGCCGTGTGGACACATTGGACGCCGGCCCAAGCTCCCCAGTGGGTCCAATGGGGTCTCGGCGCAGACGTGCCCAGTTTGGGCCGCAAACGAGGACAGGCACAGACAGACCGGCAAGATGTTGCCTGTCTCTCCAGGCATTTCATGGCCTGCATGGCAGGTTGACCCCAGGAAATGGCCTTTGCCCAGTGCCAAACCTCCGAACTGCGGCATGCACCCTCTGGCATGGCTATTGCTTAAATTAACAAAACCGGCCCTCACGATATTCACCTTGTCATGAACAACATTCGAACGGATTATTTGACGCAAAGCGCACTCAACACCCTGCGCATCAGCGCCAGTGCCACAGCCAAGCTCACCGAACAGATGTCCACAGGCCGCAGCATCCTCAGCGCTGCCAACGACGCTGCACGCATGTCGATCGGCCACAAAATGAGCGCCCAATACCAAGGCATGTTGCGCGCAACCCAGAACCTGCATGACGGCATTTCGCTGGCCCAAACCGCCGAAGGCGTGTTGGGCACCATCGTGGACGGTCTGCAACGCATGCGCGAGTTGGCCGTGCAAGCTTCGGCCGGTACCCTGACCGATACTGAACGCAGCCACCTGAACACGGAATATCAGGGGCATAAAGACCGGATGCTGAGCACCATCCAAACAAGCACCTGGAATGGCAAGCGCCTCTTTCAAGAGCTGTCAAACACCACTTTCGAGATTCAGGCTGGCCCGAACAGCAACGATCGTTTCACCATCGACATCCCCCAAATTTATGCCACGGGTGAGTTGGTGGCCTACACCAACGGCGATTTCGAATCGGGCGCGGTCGGTGACACATCCTTCTCTGGCTGGACGACGAGCAACACCCGGGTGACATTGGACGGCAACAGCCAAATCGGGGGCTGGCCAACACCCACCGACACGAGCAAACCGAACAACAGCGCCGGGGATACGGTGGCCATGACCCGCGGCAACTTCAGTGCACAACTGGTTTCCGCCAGTGATGCCTCAAGAGGCAGCAAGAGCCTCCAACTGCAATCGACCGGCGCTGGCGTTGCCAGTGGTTTTGGGATCCTGCACGGCCCCTCCATCGTCAGCAACAATGCAACAGCGCTCAAGGTCGGCGACCGTGTGTCATTTGATTGGAAAGCAGAAGGCGGGGAGGATTCATACGATGTCTATGCCTACTTGCTCAATGTGGACAACGGGTCTACCGTAGAACTGCTGGACGCCACAGGGACCACCACCAATTGGGCGACGCAAACGGTGACCGTGCCAAACGATGGCAACTACAAATTTGTCTTTGTCTCCGGCTCCTACGACCAGACAGGCGGGCGGGCCCTGGGCGCACGCTTGTTTGTGGACAACATCACCGCACCGCCCACCGCCAATGCCACACTCAACAGCACCGACATCGCAACCCAAACAGCAGCAGGCGTTTCAATCGCTGAAATTGACCTGAACATCGGTTCGGTCGACCAGGCACGCGCAAGCCTTGGCGCATCGATCAACCGGATGATCTATGCCTCGGACCATCTCGCAGATTTCTCGCGCAACATGGCCAGGACACGCAGCACCATGGTGGATACCGACTATGCAGCGGCCGCAGCTGAGCTCTCTCGGGTTCAGACGATCCATGAAGGCGCCAGGCAGGTGCTTCAACAATCCCAGCAGGACCTTCAATCCGGCTTGAACATGATCCGCACCAACGACCAACTGTTCAAGGGTTGAGAAAGTCGATCTGAAGGGAAAACGCCGCCCCTGCGGGGATCCCCCCCACACGCGGATGCAATACCGGCGATGGGGTGGGTGCATGGGGTGAAACTCAATGCAACTTGACTGTCGGGTTGGTTTGTTTGGTGATCAAGCGCGACAGGGTGAACAGCGTGGTTTTGAGGGTGCCGTGGATGGCCAGTTCGTGCAGTTTGTACAGTGACAAGTACATGAGCTTGGCAAAGTAGCCCTCGATCATCAGGCTCTTGCCGATCAAGCCGCCCATCATGTTGCCCACCGTGCTGAACTTGCCCAGCGACACCAGCGAGCCAAAGTCTCTGTAGCGGTAAGGCTTGAGCGGTTTGTTGGCCAAGCGGCGTTGAATTTGCTGCCACATGTGGGTGGCCTGCTGGTGCGCGGCTTGCGCACGCGGCGGCACAATGCCGGCCCGTCCGCCATCGGCATCCGAACACGGGCAAGCGGCGCAGTCCCCCAGGGCAAAAATATCGGGGTCGCGCGTGGTTTGCAGCGTGTCATGCACCACCAGCTGGTTGATGCGGTTGGTCTCTAGGCCACCAAAGTCTTTCAAGAAGTCCGGCGCTTTCACGCCCGCTGCCCAGACCACCAGTTCGGACTCGATCTCGCGGCCATCGGCCAGGCGGATGCCCGTGGGCATGACCTCCATCACTTTGGAGCTGGTCAGCACCTGAACGCCCAATCGCGAGAGCAGCTGCTCGGTGGCGTGCGACAGGCGTGGCACCAAGGCCGGCAAAATCCGGTCGGCCGCCTCGATCAAACTGACCTTGATGTCCTTGTCCACATCGATGCGGTCCAGCCCAAAAGCCACCACCTCGCGCGTGGTGCGGTGCAACTCCGCGGCCAACTCCACCCCCGTCGCCCCCGCGCCGATGATGGCCACATGCAATTGGCGTTTGTGGATGACCCCTTCCTGGTTGTGCGCGCGGATGCAAGCGTTGACCATTCGGGAGTGAAACGACTTGGCGTCATGCTGCGTTTCCAGCTTGAGGGCGTATTGCTTGACACCCTGGGTGCCAAAGTCGTTGCTCAAGCTGCCGATGCAAATCACCAGGGTGTCGTAATGGATGTGCTGCGTGGGCGTCACGGGCCGACCGTCCTCGTCCACATAGGGCGAGAGTTCGATGGTTTTGCTGGAACGGTCCAGGCCCTTGAGTTCCCCAATTCGGAAAGTGAAGTGGTTCCAATGGGCCTGCGCCATGTAATCGACTTCGTGGTCACCCAGGTCCATGCTGCCCGAGGCGATTTCATGCAGTTTGGGTTTCCAGATGTGGGTGCGGTTTTTATCGATCAGGGTGATGAGCGCGCGCTGACGACGGCCATAGGTCCGTCCCAGTCGGGTGGCCAGTTCAAGACCGCCGGCGCCGCCACCCACGATGACGATTTTGTGTTGTGTGCCCATTTTCATGCTCGCGATCAGGTCGGCCAATTCGGTGCGGGAAGTCCGGCACGCTCAAACGCCGCTTCCCAGAGACACCCTGTCGAAGACAGTTTGTGTGCGCAAAGTGTAATACGCCATGCCACCGACCGATTTGAAACGTTGAATCAGCGCATCATCACCGCCTGAGGCGATTCAACCGGCACACACCCGACAATCATTATTTAATCGGCACCATCAAATAATGATGGCGGATTCCACACCATCAGCCGCCATGGCCTTTGATATAGGTTTCAAGAAACTTGATTTGATTGCCCTGAAGTTCAATGATATTTTTGACCAGGTCACCCACAGAAATAACACCCCTCACTTTGTTATTTTCAAGCACAGGCAAGTGCCTGATGTGCTTGTGAACCATGATCGCCATACATTCGTCCAATGAATTCGAAAGTGACACCGTCAGGGGGTTGGGTGTCATGATTTTAGAAACCGCAACCTGCGAAGGATCATTGTGGGGCAACAACACTTTGATGGCGCAATCTCCCTGCGAAACGATCCCCTTCAATTCGTCGTCATCGATGACCAAAATGGCTCTGACGCGAAAATCACGCATGATTTTCAGGGCACTCGCGACCGGGTCAGTCGATCGAACAGAAAATATAGTATTTGATTTTTGATCAACGATTTTTTTGACAGTACCCATCAGATTCACCTATTTAAAAACCAGATTTTTGATTATTCAGGCCTTTTCAATGAAACAGTGCCTTTGGATACCTTTTAGACAAAATACCACAAGCCTGACCACGCCAACAGTCTAACAAATACGGGCTGTCCATGGGTTCCTGAATGTCTGAGCAGACAAAGACCCTGTTCAACGGTCATCCATTGTTGCTTGCAGGGGCCACACAGCCTGACACATGACGCCACCAGCGTGGTCTGTTCATGAATCCCATGGCCTCTGGCCTGGTCCGTTGGGGCTACGGGGTTGCGATCCACGGGTTCATGACGAGTCAGGCGGGCATATCGACCTGCAAGAAGGGCATACCTTGACCTGATGCGCGCAGTGCGCGATTGGTGGATTCATGCCGATTTTGATTATAAAAAAATGAACAATCAAAAATGGGGGTCATTGGCTGTTTGGGCAACCTTGAGTGATTGAAAGAGATATCGTGTTTTGATTACTTGAAGGACGCAAAATGGCCAATTTTATTTTTAATGAGAAATTTGATTATCGTAAGTTTGTCTTTTTTGCAGACAACTTCGTGGGTCAAGATCCCGTCCGCAGCGTCTCCCCATCGCTCATCACGATCGACGACGGATTTGATTTCATGAGGTTGACCTCCAGCGTCAACGGCACCGGTAATTTTTCAATCAATGCCCAAGGGACATGGGCCGGGATTGCCTCTTCTTTTGAGTTACAGACCTCTGAGGGTTCCACGGTTTGGCGGGTTTCCGGGCTCTCTTATGACTTGTCCAGCAATTACTACGACACTGGCTACATCGTCGGCTCACAAATCCTCTTTAACGACTTGGCCGAACTGGCTTTCATTTCAAACACCGACGATCTGATCAGTGGCAGTGATTTCGCCGATCGCCTGGCTGGCTTCAACGGCAACGACACCATCAACGGGAACAACGGCAACGACTGGCTGGAAGGCTGGGCCGGTGCAGACTCCTTGAGTGGTGGCGACGGCAGAGACACCCTGAACGGCGGCGATGGCAACGACCTGCTCAAAGGCGACGCCGGCAACGACCGCCTGATCGGCGGTTCAGGCAGTGACGTCTTCTGGGGTGGGGACGGCGCCGACACGATAGACGGCGGCACGCAAATGCGCCAGCCCTGGATTGTCAGCACCTCGGGTCAATACGATGCCATTGACACCACCACCACCGCCTCCTCCACGGGATTGAACGTCAACCTGAGCACCCGCACCATCGTCAGCGATGGCGCCACGGATGTCTACAGCGGCATCGAAGAAATCAGGGGCTCCCAGAACAAAGCCGACACCGTCACCGGCCGCACCAGTGACAGCGCAACCGCCGGCGATGGCCATGGCATGTTTTTGTACCTGCGCGGCGGCAGCGATACGGTCAACATCACCGCCTATGGCTACCAGCAACCTTGGGCCGATGGCGCTCTTGTGGGATACAACTGGTCCAAGACGCCCATCCAGGTGTCTTATGCCGCAGACGGCCGCACGGGCACCGTGCGGTACGGCGCCACCACAGGCACAGATGCACAGCTTGAGGGGGCCGACACCCTCACCCACGTGGGCATCCTGGGCGACAGCGCTTACAGCGACACCTTGGACCTTCGCAATTTGAAATACAACCACCTTGGCTACATCACCGACCAATCCACGGGCACCAGCTACAACACCTTGTTGATGGGCCGGGGGGGCAACGACACCGTTCAGGGCAACGGGGCCACCGGCATCCACTTTGGCGCCGTGACCACCACTGCCAACGGCTCGGGTGTGACCATCAACCTGAACACCACGACGGCGCAAAGCCTGTCCCATTTGAGCACCAACGGCGTCACGCTGGGCAACATCACGATCAGCGGCGTGCGCAGTGTCACGGGCACGCAATTTGCGGACACCATGATTGGGGGGGTGAACGACAAATTTGAGAGCTTCCGCGGCGATGGGGGCAACGACACCATCGACGGCGGCACGGGCTATGACCGCGCAGACTACCGTAACTCCATCGAAGGGGTGACGATCAACCTGGCACAAGGCACCGCCGTGTCGGCCTCTCAAGGCACGGACACCCTGCGCAGCATCGAAGAGGTGCGCGGCTCCATGTCTAACGATGTGTTCAATGCCAGCGGCTATGCAGGCGGCGCGCCGAGCACGACCGCCAACGTGAGCAGCTATTGGTGGGGCTACAACACGTTCATCCCGGAAGGTGGCAACGATGTGATTCAAGGCAATGGCTCCACCCGCATTGAGTACAGCAACGCGATGGTGCCTGTCAAAGTGGACCTGCGTGCGGGCGTTGCAGATGCGCGCGTGGACGCCGACAAAGCCACGTCCGGGTATTTGACGGTGGGGCAAGACACTTTCAGCGGGGTCTACAGTGTCCGCGGAACGGCTTTCGACGACGAGTTGCTGGGTGGGGGTGCAGGACGAACCGCCACGGGCACACCGGTCGAAGTGTTCGCGGGTGGTGCAGGCCATGACACCATCAACGGCTTCGATGGCCTCGACATTGCGGACTATGGCAGTTCGCCAACCGCCATCCAAGTCAACCTCGCTCTGGCCACGGGCAATGTCCAAGACGGCTGGGGCTTCACCGACACGGTCACCAATGTTGAAAAGTTCATTGGCAGCTATTACAACGACACCTTCACGGGCAACGCGGCCGACCAGACCTTCAATGGCAGCAAGGGCGACGACTCGATGGACGGTGGCTCTGGCTATGACAAGGTGGAATTCAACAACGATGATGCGGGCGTCAACGTCAGGCTGGGGGGCTGGGTGGGCGCAAGTGGCAGCCTGCCAGCGGGTTACTCGGGCTCGGCCAAGGACGGCTGGGGCAACGTTGACGTCTTCAGAAACATCGACGGGGTGGAGGGTTCTGGCTTCAACGACACCCTCACCGGGGATGCCTTCAGCAACCGCCTCGATGGCCGAGGCGGCTTTGACACGCTTGACGGCGGTGAGGGTGTGGACTGGGCCGAGTACAACCAAGCCATGGTGGGCGTCCATGTTGACTTGTCCCAAGGCAAGGCCCTGGACGACGGGCAAGGGATTGAATTGGCGGCCCAAGACGCCGCTGTGGAACAAGACACATTGATCAGCATTGAGAACGTGTTGGGCGGCTACGGCAACGACAGCATCGTGGGCAGCAGCGTGGCCAACGAACTCCAAGGGGGTGCGGGCAACGACACCTTGAATGGCGGCGACGGCAACGACCTGCTCAAAGGCGACGCCGGCAACGACCGCCTGATCGGCGGTTCAGGCAGTGACGTCTTCTGGGGTGGGGACGGCGCCGACACGATAGACGGCGGCACGCAAATGCGCCAGCCCTGGATTGTCAGCACCTCGGGTCAATACGATGCCATTGACACCACCACCACCGCCTCCTCCACGGGATTGAACGTCAACCTGAGCACCCGCACCATCGTCAGCGATGGCGCCACGGATGTCTACAGCGGCATCGAAGAAATCAGGGGCTCCCAGAACAAAGCCGACACCGTCACCGGCCGCACCAGTGACAGCGCAACCGCCGGCGATGGCCATGGCATGTTTTTGTACCTGCGCGGCGGCAGCGATACGGTCAACATCACCGCCTATGGCTACCAGCAACCTTGGGCCGATGGCGCTCTTGTGGGATACAACTGGTCCAAGACGCCCATCCAGGTGTCTTATGCCGCAGACGGCCGCACGGGCACCGTGCGGTACGGCGCCACCACAGGCACAGATGCACAGCTTGAGGGGGCCGACACCCTCACCCACGTGGGCATCCTGGGCGACAGCGCTTACAGCGACACCTTGGACCTTCGCAATTTGAAATACAACCACCTTGGCTACATCACCGACCAATCCACGGGCACCAGCTACAACACCTTGTTGATGGGCCGGGGGGGCAACGACACCGTTCAGGGCAACGGGGCCACCGGCATCCACTTTGGCGCCGTGACCACCACTGCCAACGGCTCGGGTGTGACCATCAACCTGAACACCACGACGGCGCAAAGCCTGTCCCATTTGAGCACCAACGGCGTCACGCTGGGCAACATCACGATCAGCGGCGTACGCAGTGTCACGGGCACGCAATTTGCGGACACCATGATTGGGGGGGTGAACGACAAATTTGAGATCTTCCGCGGCGATGGCGGCAACGACTCCATCGACGGCGGCACGGGCTATGACCGCGCAGATTACCGTTTTTCCTCAGAGGGGGTGACGGTCAACCTGGCACAAGGCACCGCAGGGTCAACCTCTCAAGGCACGGACACCCTGCGCAGCATCGAACAGGTGCGCGGCTCCATGTTTGACGATGTGTTCAATGCCAGCGGCTATGCAGGCGGCGCGCCGAGCACGACCGCCAACGTGAGCAGTTATTGGTGGGGCCTGAACGAATTCCTTCCCGAAGGCGGCAACGATGTGATTCGTGGCAACGGCTCCACCCGCATTGAGTACAGCAACGCGATGGTGCCTGTCAAAGTGGACTTGCTGGCGGGCGTTGCAGATGCGCGCGTGGACGCCGACAAAGCCACGTCCGGGTATTTGACTTTGGGGCGAGACACTTTCAGCGGGGTCTACGATGTTCGCGGAACGGCTTACGACGACGAGTTGCTGGGTGGGGGTGCAGGACGAACCTCGACGGGTTTGCCTGTTGAAGTTTTCGCGGGGGGTGCGGGCAACGACACCATCAATGGTTTGGACGGGTGGGACGTGGCTGGCTATGGCAGTTCGCCAACGGCCATCAATGTCAACCTCACGCTGACCACCGGCAATGTCAGAGACGGCTGGGGGTTCACCGACACCGTGACCAACATCGAGGAGTTCTCGGGCAGTTTTTACAACGATACCTTCACGGGCAACGCGTCGGACCAGACCTTCAATGGCAGCAAGGGCGACGACTCGATGGACGGTGGCTCTGGCTATGACGAGGTGGGTTTCAACAACGATGAAGCGGGCGTCACCGTCATGCTGGGGGGTTGGGTGGGCGCAAGCGGCACCAGCCATCCAACGGGCTACACGGGCTCAGCCAGAGACGGCTGGGGCAACGTTGACGTCTTCAGAAACATCGACGGGGTGGAGGGTTCTGGCTTCAACGACACCATCACAGGCGATGCCTTCAACAACCGCCTGGATGGCCGAGGCGGCTTTGACACGCTTGACGGCGGCGATGGCGTGGACTGGGTCGAGTACAACCAAGCCATGGTGGGCATCCGTGTTGACTTGTCCCAAGGCAAGGCCCTGGACGACGGGCAAGGGATTGAATTTGCGGCCCAAACCGCCGCTGTGGAACAAGACACATTGATCAGCATTGAGAACGTGTTGGGCGGCTACGGCAACGACAGCATCGTGGGCAGCATCGGTGCCAACGAACTCCAGGGAGGTGCGGGCAACGACACCTTGAACGGTGGCGCAGGCAATGACACCCTGACCGGTGGCAGTGGCAACGACAGTTTGGATGGTGGGGCCAATACGGACACGGCCAAATTCACGGGGCCCAGAAGCGGCTACACCATCACGCCAGGTGCTGGCGGTACGCTGACGGTGGTTGACAACACGGCCAGCCGCGACGGAACTGATCAACTGGCCAACATCGAGTTCCTGTCCTTTTCAGACGGCACCATCGCGTCTCCGCAAACCGCGGACACCACCGGCCCCACCGTCACCACCACCAACCCCTTGGACAACGGCGTCGGGGTGGCGGTGGGCGCGAACATCGTGCTCACATTCAATGAGTCGGTGCAAAAGGGCACGGGCAACATCGTCATCAGCAACGGCACCGACACCCGCAACATTCCCGTGGGCGATGCGCAAATCTCGTTCAGCGGCAGCACCGTCACCATCAACCCCACCGCGGACTTGCAGGCCAACAGCAGCTACTGGGTCCTGATGGCTTCGGGCGTGATCGTGGACACGGCCAACAACCCCTATGTCGGCATCAGCAACACCAGCACGCTGAACTTCAGCACACTGGACACCCTCGCGCCCACGGTCACCGCCTTCACCCCCGTTGACAACGCCACCAATGTGGCGGTGGGCGCCAACATCGTGCTCACGTTCAACGAGGCGGTGCAAAAGGGCACCGGCAACATCGTCATCAGCAATGGCAATGGCACCGACACCCGCACCATTCCCGTGGGCGATGCACAAATCACCGTCAATGCCAACACCGTCACCATCAACCCCACTGCGGACCTGGTGCCCTACAGCAGCTATTCGGTTCAGATGGCGTCGGGCGTGATCAAAGACCTGGCGGGCACCCCCCATGCCGGCCTCAGCAACACCAGCACGCTGGACTTCAAAACGGAGACGGCCACCGTTGGAAATGACACCATCACCGGCACCTCTGCCGTGGACACGGTCAATGGTTTGTCAGGCAACGACCGCATCTCTGGACTTGCGGGCAACGACGTCTTGACCGGTGGTGAAGGTGCCGACACGCTGATCGGCGGGCAAGGCAATGACAGCCTGTTCCTGACGGAATCGACATCGGCTTTCGACGTGGTGGTATTCAGCGGCGGAAGCGGCACCGCCGGCACCACGGCGCGGGCCCAATCACTGGGCCTGGACACCATCACGGACCTGTCCCTTGGCACCAACACCACCGCGGTTGACCGTTTGCATTTTTCTGCCGCCGATTTCGGCATCACCGCGGGAAATGCTGTGCGCGGCTCCGCTGCCTCGGTCTCGGGTGGGCCCGCGGCCAACTCCGATGGCAACTTCTACATCGTGACATCGATCCCCACCACCCCAGCACGCTTCGATCTGAACGGCACCAACGCCGCCAACAGCGGCGCCATCGTGTTTGTGGGTGCGGCCACTGGCGCTGCAGGCGTCAAGGTTTATTACACCAGCAGCGAAGGATCGTTCAGCACCGGCACTTCGGTGCAGATTGCCACGCTGACGGGCATCAACACGGCCAACCTGAACGCCTCAGACCTGTTGTTCATCGCTTGATGGGACAGGCGGCCAGCGACCCGCCATGCCCATGGCGGGTCGCTGGCCGTTCGGCTCAAGATGGCCTGAATGGCCGCACGCCCTGCAAGCGTTGACGAAAAATGTATAAAAATCAACAATACCTCTAATGTTGAAAATTTTTTATACAGGGGTCTGGTGGTTCGGCCTGGCATCTTTGGTGGCGTGCGGAGGCGGCGCCACAGGCACAGGACAAGGCCCCACAGCCGATGACGCGCTCGTCGATTCGGTATCCAATTCAGACAATCAGGTGGCCAGCAGCGACACCATTGATTTGGTCAAAACATGGAACCAATGGACCACCTTGGGCTACAAAAGAGATGCCAGTTTGCGGATCTTTTGGACCAAGGACTGGGGCACCATGCCTCTGGTGTCCGAAGTCGTGTCGGTGGACACGGCCAATGGGCGCTCCAATTTGCGCATCACGCACGCGCAACACGGGGCCCAAACCGGCGATCAACTGTCTTGGTCGAACCTGTCCAAAACGATACACGGGGAAATCAAAACTTCGTTTGAAACCACGCACCGCATCACCTACTTGGACGATGACCATTACCTGATTGCGATGCCGACCCTGCTGACCGTGGGCGATCGGGCTTCATTCAGCGCCAGAACCCGGTTGAAATACCTGGAATGCGTGGGCACACAACTGCTTGAACAAGGCCCTGCCAGGACAGAGACCCCCCCGATATTTTTCAAAGGGAAAGAGGCCAGCCAGGCGATGGGCATCGCCACCACAAAGCTCCAATCCTGCAGCCCCAATGAGAGCAGCATCACCACCTACAAGTATTACGACCATGACAACGTGGGCCTCCAGCTTCCACTGGGGCAGGACATCGTCGGTGGCACTTTTTCCATGGTGGATGCATTCGCCTTGCCCAACTCTTCCCTCAAATCCGGGGACAAGGGAGAGCTCGGTCTGATGACCAACTTCAGCGATCGGACGAGGCGGCAAATCGAAGGCACCACCCGAATGACTTACGAGGTGCAGCGCCACACTGCGCAATCGGTGTTTTTGGTCATCCAATCAGAAAACATCGACATCAGCGGGCTCACCCGCTCCATCACCCGCGACTGGTACGGCAAAAGCCCCGCCGGATCCGGGTCCGATTACAACCTGATGCGCAGCACGGTGAGCTACAACAACGCCCGCAAAACCGAAGTGGTCCTGGACTACACAGCGAACCTCACAGAGCTTGAGCCCTCGTACCGAAGTGGCTCCGGCAGCTTGAAAGGCGGGACGCCGGGAAGCCCCAAATGGCAGTTTTTTGCGATCAATGCCGCACCGTTCAAATTCGGCGGTACCTTGAAGGTGGAGATCACGTTGGGACCAGGCCAATCCGCGGCTTCTTACGACCTTTTCGTCACATCCTCGCCGCCCGTGACGGCCGAAGGCCGTCCCTTGGGCTCCCTGGCCAATGCCTATGACGCGGCACCGGGCAGCAAAACCACGCTGACCTACAACTTCAGCGGCAACAAGGTCAAAACCTATTTCTTGGGTGTCCAGGGCAGCTGGACTTCGCCCAGCTCGGCGACCAATACCTATACTTTTGAGGCTTGGGTCACAGAATGAAATCGCCTTTGCCACCTGAAAACCTGTGGACGCCAAAAGGGCATGGGCACTGCCTGCGGACATTTCGTGGACACCCACCCCACAGGCCCCCGCACCACAGGAACACACCATGAGCGTCAGCGCCTCCACCCTTGTGCTCGCAGCCAGCATGGCCCTCACCTTGCCGGCCTTGGCCGCCGAAAACTGTGCCCAATTGCCAGACGCCTTGCAGTCCATTGCCGTCAACCACATCGCTCAAAACAGCGAGTTGCTGAGCCTGGACAACAAGTTGGACACTTACATCAAACCCTGCCTGTCCCCAGTCACCGAACAAAACAAAAAAGCCATCTGTGCCCATGGCAAACTGGTGGCCGAGCAGGCATTGAGGGTGGTCGCCCGCATTGATCAAGCGGGGTCGAGAAACCCGTTTTTGGCCAACGCCAAAATCAGGTCTTATGCCAGTGCATCGCTTTTGCTGGAACGCATGAAGCAGTTGCGCGCCAACGGCACATGCGTCTAGACTGGGTTGAGGCCATCCATGACCAAGCCGCCGTCCCAGCCAACGGTGCTCGATGCCCCAGCGGCCGCCATCGCATGTTGTGCCTGAGCATCCATGCACACGCGGTCTGGGTCGTGACAATGTTTTTTTAGGAGGTACCCATGGTCCGTCGTGTTTCAAAATTTGTCACCGTGTTGCTCACGCCCTTTTTCCTGCTCGCATGTGCAGGCACAGGTCAATCGCCCTCGGCAGGAAGTGCGCCTTCGATCACTTTCGTCAAAGCAGCCACGGCCAATCCGCCCCGGTCGGTCCTGTACGTGGGCAACAGCTTCATGTACTACAACAACAGCCTGCACGGCATGGTGGGCCTGATGGCGCGCGGCTCCCAGAATGCAGAGGCCGCGCAGCACCGTTCAACATCCCTGACGATCAGCGGCTCGGGGATCGACTGGCACGACCTCGAGTCCTATCTGCGCCCAGATGGACTGGGCCGCTACTCCTTTGTCGGCGACAACGAGGTCCGCTTCAACCCCCCAGGACGTCAGTACGACTCGGTGCTGTTGATGGATTGCAGCCAGTGTCCGGTCCACCCTACCCTGTCCAAGGTGTTCTTTGACTACGCCAAACGGCATTCGGTCACTGCGCGGTCCAAGGGTGTGGAGCCCATGTTCCTGATGACATGGGCCTACGCCGACAAACCCGAGATGACCCAAGGACTGGCAGATGCCTACACCGAAGCTGGCCGCCAGAACAATGCCCATGTCGTTCCCGCTGGCCTGGCCTTTGCCGCGTCCATCGCCAAGCGACCCGACATCAACCTGTATGTGCCTGACAAGCGCCACCCCAGCCTGGCCGGCAGTTATCTGGCAGCAGCCACGCTGGTGGCGTCGGTGTGGAACGTGAACCCCGTGGGCAGCAAATACACCGCCGGTCTGCCCGCAGATGTGGCGCGACACCTGCAAACCGTCGCATGGGAAACTGTGCGCAGTTATCACGGCCGTTGACCCCGCCTGACCCGGGGGAGGTATGGGGGAGCGAGGGCCTGGCATCCTCCGCCCCCCGCCCCCCGAACACAGGGCATGAGCGCCCCTGTCACGCAGCAAAACTAAGCCGCAGGCTTGCCGTTGTAGCGGTACCTGAAGGTGCAACACGGCGCACCGGCCATGATGGTCTGCTTGCGCTCCAGGGTGATGTTCGGGTCATACCCCTGGCAAAACGTGCCGTCACGGTTGCAGGACAGCAGATGGCCGATCTGGCCCAAACCCATTTCCTGGTAGGTCTCGGCGTACTTGCAACGGGTGATGTCGAAGTCGAACACCGTGTCGCTGGCTTCAAGCACCTTCATCTCGAGCGCGCCGTCGCGGGTCCAATGTTCATAAAGCCGGATGAAATCGGCCATGGAGGTCTGGCCGCCGACCTGCTCTGCAAAATACTGGCCTTCTGCAATGGCGGCCTTGCGAATGGCCGCGTCCAGGATCGAGGCGGCGCGCTCTGCGCCGATGTGCGCCGCCATCTCCGCATAGATGGGACCAATCACCTGAGCCTGCAGCTTGCGCTTGGTGAGGGTGGGGATTTCTGTGGTCATGGCTGCCCGTGCGCTTTCATCGCTTTGCCCACCTCCAGCGCCCCCTGCTCCGAACCCGAGCGCGGCACCGTCTCGCCTTGACGGTCGGTGACCTGCGCCATGGCGGCAGCCAGGCGCTCGGCGGTGTCCGGGCCGGTGCCCAGGTGCACGCCCTGGGTCAGGGTGATGTGCGCCACCTCGAAGCTGCCTGCGCCAGCACACAGGATGGTGCGGTTGGGCGCGTCCTCGCTGGCCATGACCAGCATGGCGGGCACCACGGCGCTGGGGTCCAGGGCCTGCAGCACGGCTTCGGGCATCAGGCCTTCGGTCATGCGGGTGGCGGCTGTGGGGGCCAGACAGTTCACGCGGATGTGGTGTTTTTCACCCTCGATCGACAGGGTTTGCATCAGGCCTGCCAAGGCCATCTTGGCCGCACCGTAGTTGGCCTGGCCAAAGTTGCCGTACAGGCCGCTCGATGAGGTGGTCATGACGATGCGGCCGTAGTTTTGCGCCTGCATGATCGGCCACACCGCCTTGCTGCAATGCACCGCGCCCATGACGTGCACGTCCATGACCAGCTTGAAGTCGGCCAACTCCATCTTGGCAAAACTCTTGTCCCGCAGGATGCCCGCGTTGTTCACCAGAATATCCACCCGGCCCCAGGCGTCCACCGCCTGCTGGACCATGGCTTGGACCGCTTCAAAATCGGTGACCGATGCGCCATTGACCAGGGCCTCACCGCCTGCTGCGCGGATTTCGTCGACCACGGCCTGCGCGGCCGACACCGAGCCGCCCACGCCGTGCACGTCGCCGCCCAGGTCGTTGACCAATACTTTGGCACCGCGTGCCGCCAGCGCCAGCGCGTGCTGCTTGCCCAATCCGCCGCCTGCGCCCGTGACGATGGCCACGCGGCCCTTGAAATCGTTGCTCATGTGTTTTCCTTGTGACATGGATGGATGGGACGGCCCGGATGGATCTGCTAATCTGGTCCACATGACGCCGCAGCCCGCTGCGGTCCGACTTTAATCCAGCCCCTGGGCACCGGCTGTTACCCGATTGACAACTGCATGGAACTGAACACCGAAATCCTGACCACTGCGCCTTTGGACGCGGCCACCGTGGTGATGCTGCGCAACGGCCCGGGCGGCCTGCAGGTGCTGCTGATGCGCAGGCACCAGGCCTCGAATGTGCTGGGCGGGGCCTATGTGTTTCCGGGCGGCAAACTCGACCTCGAAGATCAAAACCCGGCTTGGCAGCACCGCCTGAGCCAAGACAGCGCCACCTTGCACCAGAGGCTCAACGAGCCCGACATTCCGGGCGAACGCGCCTCGGGCCTGTTTGTGGCAGCCATGCGCGAGGCCTACGAAGAGTGCCGCGTTTTGCTGGGGTGCGCACCCGATGCCGAAGCCCAAGCGGGCGCGCTGCTGCAAGCCCTGCGCAGCGGCCAGAACTGGCACCAGGCCTTTGAAGCCCAGGCCCTGACCTTGCATACCGAGTCGCTGCTGCCCTGGTGCCGCTGGATCACACCGCGCCAGGCCTCGGTCACCAACAAACGCTTTGACACCCGTTTTTTCGTCACCCAGGTGCCCGACGACCAACTGGCCGAACACGACAACCACGAAGCCACCGAAACCCTGTGGATCCAGCCGCGCGAGGCGCTGCTGCGCTACTGGGACCGCGAGATCGAACTGGCCCCGCCCCAGATCATGAGCCTGGTGCACCTGAGCCGTCACCCGCACGCCCAAAGCGTGCTGAGCGAGGCGTCAAACCGCCGCCCCCCGGTGATCGAGCCCGAACCGTTTGATCAGGACGGCATCCGCACCATCTGTTACCCGGGCGACCCGCGCCATTCGGTCCGCCAGCCCGCCTTTCCCGGCCCCAGCCGCTTGATGTTCAAGGACAAGCGCTTTGAACCCGTGGCCGGTTTGTCCGCTTTGCTTGAATAAAATCGCGTCCGTTACAATTTTTATATTTTTTTGAACACGCACGCCATGAGCCCAACCCCCGCCCCGATTTACCTGTCTGTCGAACGGGCCATGGAATACATCGGCGATGCCCATGGGGTGTTGGCACTGCTCACCACCTTGCACCAGACCCTGGGCGAAGACCTGCCCAGGATCCAGGCCTTGCTCGATCAAGGCGACATGGACGGCGTCAACCGCCTGCTGCACCAGCTCAAGGGCTTCACCCCCGTGTTTTGCGTGGACAGCCTGGTGGCCCTGGTGGTGCAGGTTGAACATCTGAGCAAGCATGGCGATCCGGCAGAAATCCGTGCGGCCTACAACGGCCTGGCCCCGCAACTGGCGCAGTTGCGCACCGAAGTGGCCCTGCACCTGGGCTTGCCCACTCAGGCCTGAGCGGACAACCACTGATCGATCTTGGCGGGATCGTTCAAGAGGCGAAGCTGGTCAAACGCCTGCTGCGCCTGCGGATAGGTCTTGCGCAAATAGTTCAGCCACTGCTTGAGCCGCCCGGACCGATGCCGAGGCGCCACCCGCAAGGCCACGCCCTGCCAGAAAAGGCGCAGCAAGCCCACGATCTGCGTCCAGGTCACGCCCCTCTGACTGGACAGGCCATCCACCGCGGCATCGTGCTGCGCAATCGCCAGTGCCAGGCCCGGGTCGGCCACCATGCCGCGCCCAATCATCAGCCGCTCGCACCCGGTCACTTCGCGGCAACGCAAGGCGTCGGCCAGCGTCCAGATTTCGCCATTGGCCACCATGGGCAGGCGCACATGCTGGCGCAAATCGGCGATGCGGTCCCAATAGGCAGGTGGCCGGTAACCATGGGCCTTGGTGCGGGCATGCACGACCAGGTCGCTGGCCCCGGCGGCTTCGATGGCCAGAGCGCAGTCTTCGGCACGGCGGTCGTCGTTGTAGCCCAGCCGCATCTTGGCCGACACCGGGATGTGCGCCGGCACCGCCCGGCGCACCGCCGACACGATCTTCCCCACGAGTTCGGGCTCGTCGAGCAAGACCGCACCACCCCGGTGCTGGTTCACGGTTTTGGCCGGACAGCCAAAATTCAAGTCAATGCCCGCGGGTGCGAGCTCGGCCAAAGCCGCGGCATTGGCCGCCAAATAATCGGGGTCAGACCCCAATAACTGCACCCGCACGGGCACCCCGGCCACCGTGCGGCTGCGGTTGAGCAACTCCGGGGCCACCCGAATGAAGGCACGGCGCGGCAGCACGGTGTTGGTGACGCGGATGAATTCGGAAACGCACAAATCGACCCCACCGACCCGGGTGAGCATGTCGCGCAGGGTGTGGTCAAGCAGCCCCTCCATGGGGGCGAGCAAGATGCGATGGCCCGAAGGTGGCGCGTCCATTGTTCTGGCGCGTCAGCCCAGTTTGCGCTTGAGGCGCACTTCTTCCACCTTGACGCCGCCCAGAGGCACGGTGCGCGCGGTGTTCATCTCGCGCTTGAAGCCCGCCAACTCGTGGAAGCGCAAAGTGCGCTCGTGCAGCAGTGGCAACCAGACGGTGACCTCGGTACAGCCTTCGTCTTCCAGGCCTTCACGGGCGGCGTCCCACAGGGCCAGACCCATGCCATGGCCAATCCGGTCGGGGTCGACGTAAATGGCCCAAATTTCGCCCGTGGTGTTTTTGGATTTGGGGTCGCGAGAACGGTCAAAACCGACAAAACCAACGATGTCTTTGCCATCCACGGCCACCATGACTTGCGGCTCACCGTATTCGATCGCTTCTTTCCAGAAAGCAACGCGTTTGGACATGGGCGTGGCGTCCCAATGGGCATCGGGCACCTGGCCTGCGTAGGCAGCGCGGCAGGCGCCCCAATGCAATGCGGCCACGGCAGGGGCGTCTTGGGGGGTGGCAAATCGGACTTGGGTATCGGACATGGCAAGAAATGAAAAGGGAAAAACAAGGCACTGGGCCGCAAGGCATTCAGCCCAAAACCCGACATTGTCGCCGCATCGGTTATCTTCAGTGCATGAGGACGTTTCCGAGCACCCCGAAATCTGCCCTGCCCAAGAGCCCGGATCCACGGGACCCCCCTGCCAACGCCCGTTTGCGCCGGCCTCCCGACTGGTTCATCCAGGGCCTGTTCTGGGCCATCAGCGCCACCTGCGCAGGCCCCCTGAACGCACAAACAACGCCCCGCTTTGCCGACGACATGGCCGAACGCACCCGTGCCTGCACCGCTTGCCATGGCGAGCAGGGCCGCGCCGGGCCCGACGGCTATTACCCGCGCCTGGCAGGCAAGCCCGCCGGTTACCTGCACAACCAGCTGCGCAACTTTGCGCAAGGCCGCCGCCATTACGACCTGATGGCCCGCTTGGTCGACCCCTTGAGCGACGGGTATCTGGGCGAGATGGCACAGCACTTCGCCAACCTGAAACTGCCCTACCCGGCCCCGACGGCCAACAACGCCATCGCCCCCGAGCGCCTGGACAAAGGCCGGCAATGGGTGACGCAAGGCGATGCCGCACGCGGCCTGCCTGCCTGCACCCAATGCCATGGCGTGCGCCTGACGGGCGTGCAGCCCAACGTGCCGGGCTTGTTGGGCCTGCCACTGGACTACCTGAACGCGCAGCTGGGCGCCTGGCAAACCGGGCAACGCCGCGCCCATGCCCCCGACTGCATGGCCGAAATCGTCCAACGCATGCCCGCACAAGACCTGATCGCCGTGTCCAGCTGGCTGGCCCGCCAGCCGCTGCCGGCAGATCCCCGACCCGCCGAGCGCAGGCCCGCTGGCCCTGAGCTGCCGCAGTCCCTGCGCTGCGGCAGTGCGCCCGAACTCTCGGCGGCTGGCGCCGCTCAAGCCGAGGGCCGACCATGAAAGGCACTGGGCACAGGATGCACCCCTTGCAAAGCCTGGGCTGGGTCACCTTGGTCAGCCTGCTGGTGCTGGCGCTGGCCGTGGCGTGGGACAACTGGGGCGACCTGATCGGTCCGCAAACCGACATGCGACAGACCACGGTTGAGCCCACCGATGACCAAATCGAACAAGGCCGCTACCTGGCCCTGGCCGGCAACTGCATGGCTTGCCACACCACGCGGGGGGGCGCACCCTTTGCCGGCGGACGGCGCATCGACACCCCTTTTGGCGGTGTCTACAGCAGCAACCTCACGCCCGACCCGACGACGGGCCTGGGTCGCTGGAATGCCCAGGACTTCTGGCAGGCGATGCACCGGGGCAGGTCGAACAACGGGCGCTTGCTGGCCCCGGCCTTTCCGTACAACCACACCAGCGTCATCACCCGCGCCGACAGCGATGCGATCTTTGCCTGGCTGAACACCCTGACCCCGGTGCATCAGCCACAGCCGAACCACGCTTTGACCTGGCCCGTGGGCACGCAGCCCGCGCTGGCGGTGTGGCGCAGCCTGTTTTTTACGCCCAGCCCTTTCAGCCCCGACCCTGCGCGCAGCGCCGAATGGAACCGGGGTGCCTATCTTGTGCAAGGCCTGGGCCACTGCGCCGCCTGCCACAGCCCACGCAACGCTTTCGGCGCCAGCGGCGCAGTGAACGACCTGTCCGGCGGCCTGATGCCCGTGGTCAACTGGTACGCACCCGACCTGACCCGCGATGCCGAAAGCGGCATGGCCAGCACCCCTTTGCCCGAGATCGTGCGCCTGCTGCGCACCGGCGCCTCGGCCACCGCGCAAACCAGCGGCCCCATGGGCGAGGTGGTGCAGCACAGCCTGCAACACCTCCAAGGCAGCGACCTGCACGCCATGGCGGTGTACCTGCAGTCGCGTGCGCAAGGCACGCCCCAGCCAGCGCCCGCACCCGCCCAGGCCATCCGAATTTCCCCGCAAGTGAGCACCCAAGGCGCCAAAGTCTATGAACGTCAATGCGCGCAATGCCACGGCGAGCAAGGCCAAGGCCAACAGACCCGTTCGGGCGAGGTGGCCTACCCCAGCCTGGCGGGCAACCGCGCCGTGCTGCTCCAGGACCCGACCAACCTGGTGCAACTGGTGCTGTATGGCGGCTATGGCCCGGCCACCCAAGGCCACCCGCGCCCCTTTGGCATGCCACCGGCCGTGCTGGCGCTGGACGACCGCGACATCGCGGCCGTGCTGACCCATCTGCGCACCCAATGGGGCCACCAGGCCGGCGAGGTGACCCCCTTGCAGGTCAACCGCATTCGGGCCGTGCAGGGGCGTTGAGCCCACGCGGTGCTTGTCATCTGCGGCACCGCAGGGCTAGGGGCTTGCCCTTAACATCCGGTCCATGACTTCACACCTCTATGTCCTCACAGGCGCGTCCCGCGGCATGGGTCTGGCCATGGCCGAACAACTGCTGCAAAAGGGCAACACCTTGCTGTGCATCTCGCGCCACCTCAACCCGGAACTGGCCGCCGCCGCGCAAAAGAACGATGTCGGCCTGACCCAGTGGGCCCAGGACCTGGCCGACAGTGAAACCGCCAGCGCACGGCTGAGCGCGTGGTTGCTCGACCAGAACCCGACCCATTTCGCCAGCGCCAGCCTGATCAACAATGCAGGGGTGATTCCCCCCATTGCCCCGCTGCGCCAATCGCATCCGGCGGATCTGGCGCAGGCCCTGCGCGTGGGCCTGGAAGCGCCCATGGCCCTGAGTGCGGCGTTTTTGGCTGCCACACACACTTGGCCCTTGCCACGCAAAGTGCTCAATATTTCATCGGGCCTCGGGCGCTTTGCGATGGCCTCGCAGGCCGGCTACTGCGCTGCCAAAGCGGGCCTGGACCATTTCACACGGTGCATGGCCTTGGACGAAGCCTTGCACGCCAACGGCGCCAAGGTTTGCTCTTTGGCACCCGGGGTCATCGACACCGACATGCAGGTGCAGCTGCGCGGTGCGGCAGGCGAGGCCTTTCCGGACCAAGCGAAATTTTTGCAACTCAAAGCCCAGGGCCACCTCAGCTCGCCGGCGCAGGCCGCCGAGCAGGTGCTGCGCCATCTGGCCCGGGCTGACTTTGGCCGGCAGCCTGTGGCCGATGTGCGGGATTGACCCCTCGGCGCGGGCCTCTGAGCCCACCTGGCCCCTGCTGCCCGCCGCTTGCCCCTGTCAGCCCGCTGTAGCCATCGCCACCGACACTGTTGGTGTTGTCCCTCTTTGTTCAGTCCGTTTCATTCAACCCGGAGATTTTTCCCATGAGCCGTGAAGTTGTTGTTGTCAGCGGTGTGCGCACCGCCATTGGTACCTTTGGTGGCAGCCTCAAAGACATCGCCCCCACCGAGCTGGGCGCCCTGGTGGTGCGCGAGTCGCTGGCGCGCGCAGGTGTGGACGGCCAGGACGTGGGCCACGTCGTGTTTGGCCATGTGGTCAACACCGAACCCAAAGACATGTACCTGTCGCGCGTGGCAGCCATCCAGGGCGGCTGCGCCGAAGGCACACCGGCCTTCAACGTCAACCGCCTTTGCGGCTCGGGCCTGCAGGCCATCGTCTCGGCCAGCCAGGCCATCTTGCTGGGCGACACCGACATCGCCATCGGTGGCGGCGCCGAGAACATGAGCCGCGTGCCCTTTGCCAGCCTGAACACCCGCTGGGGCGCCCGCATGGGTGACACCAAGATGGTCGACATGATGATCGGCGCGCTGCACGACCCCTTCCACAACATCCACATGGGCGTCACCGCCGAGAACGTGGCCGCCAAATACGGCATCACCCGCGAAATGCAAGACGCGCTGGCCCTTGAGAGCCACAACCGCGCCGAGCGCGCCACCCAGGCGGGCTACTTCAAAGACCAGATCGTGCCGGTCATGCTCAAGAGCAAAAAGGGCGACGTGGCCTACGCCACCGACGAGCACTTCCGCCCGGGCTGCAAGCTCGAAGACATGGCCAAACTCAAGCCGGTCTTCATCAAGGAAAACGGCACCGTGACGGCTGGCAACGCCTCCGGCATCAACGACGCGGCCGCGGCCGTGGTGCTGATGGAAGCGGGCGCGGCCAAGGCCCGCGGCGCCAAGCCGCTGGCGCGCCTGGTGGGCTACGCGCACACCGCGCTGGACCCCAAAATCATGGGCGTGGGCCCGATCTCGGCCACGCAGGCGGTGCTCAAGAAAACCGGCCTGAGCGTGCAGGACCTGGACGTGATCGAAGCCAACGAGGCTTTTGCCGCGCAAGCTTGCGCCGTCACGCGCGAGCTGGGTCTGGACCCGGCCAAGGTCAACCCCAACGGCTCGGGCATCTCACTGGGCCACCCCATCGGCGCCACCGGCGCGCTGATCACCGTCAAAGCCATCCACGAACTGCAGCGCGTGAACGGCCGCTATGCGCTGGTGACCATGTGCATCGGCGGCGGTCAGGGCATCGCGGCGATCTTCGAGCGGATGTGATGGCAGCGGTCCCCGGCTGGCCGGGGCGCCTGATCAGCTTTGCAAGATCGGCTCGTCCAGAAACCCGCCCGAGCGCAGCGTGATGACCAAGGTGTCACGCCAGCCGCCAGCCACTTCGGGCTGGATCGGGGTGGTTTCGTGGATGACGCGGCTGTCGTCGAGCAAGAGCAAAGACCAAGGCTCGCTCAGGGTAAAGCGCTGACCGCGCGGGCTGTCCATGTCAAACACCCGCGTCTCACCGCCCTTGATGCCGTGGCGCCCCACCAAAAACACCGCCACCCAGTTCACGCCGTCCCGGTGGGCGCCTTCGGGTGTGGGGCGGCCAATGCCGTCGGTGGTGTCGATGCGAAATTGGTGCGCCTCGGTGTACCAGGTCTGATGGCCCTGCGCAGCACAAGCCACCTTGGCCATCCAGCCCAGCAGTTTTGACCAGGCCACTTGCTGCAAGACCGATGCGGCAATGGGTTCAAACCAGCGCTGCATGCCGCCGTGCAAGGCGTTGTAGGACAGCGGTTGCCAGTGGGCGCGGTGCGGCACGGCATGCACCCGGTCCGGCGTGACTTCAAAACTGGCGTGGCGACGGCGGCGGTAGCGCCCGCCGTCCTTGAGGTACTGGTCGGGCGGCAAGTCATGCCAACTCGGTTCCAGCGCTTGCAACGCTTCGATCTGCACACCGGCCAAAGCGCAAACACTGGCCGCGTCAAGCACCGCGAACCCCTGCTCCGCCAGCGTGGCATCGAGCGAGTCTGGCGAGGTCAGGGGCGGCGGCAGCGATTGTTGAGGCATGGAAAAGTCCCGCACATCGGGCAAAAGGCGTGAGCATAACCCGTCCCATGACGGGTTTGTCCGCACGCCAGCACGGTTCAGGCGTATCGCTGGCTGGCCAGTTTGGCGCCTTCGGCCAGGGCCTTGAGCTTGGCTTCGGCCACCGCACGGCTCATGGGCGCCAGGCCGCAGTTGGTGCAGGCGATCAGGTGCTGCTTGGGCACAAACTGCAGGGCGCGGCCAATGGTGTCGGCGATCTCTTCAGGCGTTTCGATGACCGGATTGGCCACGTCGATCACGCCCACCATCACATCTTTGCCGGCCAGCAGTTGCATCAGCTCCATCGGCACATGCGAGTGCATGCACTCCAAACTGACTTGCTGGATGCTGCTCTTGGCCAGGGCCGGGAACACTTTTTCGTATTGGCGCCATTCCTGGCCCAGCGTCTCTTTCCATTTGTTGTTGGCCTCGATGCCGTAGCCGTAGCAAATGTGCACGGCGGTGGTGCAGGTCAGGCCCTGGGCGGCGCGCTCGAGCGCTTGCACGCCCCAGTCGGCCGCGTCGTCCATGTAGACGTTGAAGGCCGGCTCGTCGAACTGGATGATGTCCACGCCATCGGCTTGCAGCGCCAGCGCCTCCTGGTTGAGCAGCTCGGCAAAAGCCATGGCCATCTTGACCTTGTCGCCATAAAAGCGGTCGGCCACGGTGTCAACGATCGTCATCGGGCCGGGCAAGGTGAATTTGAGTTTCTTTTTCGTGTGGGCGCGCGCCAATTGGGCCTCGAAGGCGTGGACCCGGCCTTTGAGGCGCAAGGGCGCCACCACCTGCGGCACCTGCGCGTCGTAGCGGTTGTTGCGGATGCCCATGGTGACCTTGTTGACGAAGTCGATGCCCTCGACCTGCTCGACAAAGCCGTGCACAAAGTGCTGGCGGGCCTGCTCGCCGTCGCCGATCACGTCCAGCCCCGCGTCCTCCTGGGCCTTGATCCACAAGAGCGTGGCGTCGGCCTTGGCTTGCTGCAGCTCGGGGCCTTGCGTGGTCCATTGGGGCCAGAGTTTTTCGGTCTCGGCCAGCCAGGCGGGCTTGGGCAAGCTGCCAGCGATCGCGGTGGTGAACATGTCAAAAATCCTTGGGTTGCAAAGTCGGAAATCAGCAGTTTGCCGCAAGTCCAAATTCTTTGGCGAGGAGCTCATACGATCGGCATTGGGCGGCGGGGTCATGCGCCCAGGTGATGACCACCAACTCTTGCACCTGCAGCCGCGCTGCCAGCCGGCGCAGCTTGGCGCCCACCGTGGCGGCCGAGCCGATCAAGGCCGACTCGCGCAGGCGCTGCAGCGCCAATTGCTCGCCCGCGCTGTAGTCCCGCACCGCTTCTTCGGGCGGCAGGAGTGCATCGATGCGGCCCAGATTGCGGTCCATTTTCCAGCGCGCACGGCTCTCGAACAGGTGCAGCGCCTGTTCATCGGTGTCGGCGGCCAAGGCCCAGACGCACAAGGCGGCACAGGGCTTTTGCAAGGCGGCGCTGGGGCGAAAGGTGTCGCGGTAGATCTCCAGCGCCTCGTCGGCGCCAGCCCCATCGGTGATGAAGTAGGCAAAGGCATAGGGCAGCCCCAAATGGGCCGCCAATTGCGCGCCATAGTCTGAGCTGCCGAGCATCCACAGGGTGGGGGCGGTGTCTGACTGCGGGTAGGCGTACACCTTGTGCCCGGGGTGTCCGGGGGGCAGGTTGTGCCCGCTCACCCAAGCTTGCAGTTCCAGGACCTGCTGCGGAAAGCGCTCGGACGCGCTTCGGTCGGGGTTGAGCAACTGCGCCGTGCGACCGTCGCTGCCCGGGGCGCGGCCCACGCCCAGGTCGATGCGGCCTGGCGCCAGCGCGTCCAGCACACGAAACTGCTCAGCCACCTTCAGGGGCGCGTAGTGCGGCAACATCACCCCTGCGCTGCCAATGCGGATGCGCTGGGTGCGGGCGGCAATGGCGGCCATCAAGACCTCGGGGGCACTGCCCACGATGCTGGGGTGGCTGTGGTGCTCGCTCACCCAAAACCGGTCATAGCCCCAGGCTTCGGCTTTTTGCGCCAGATCCAGCGTCTGGCGGATGGTCGCGTCCTGGCCGCGCCCGGAGGCGGCGGCAGACTGGTCAAGGATGGAGAGTCTGAGGCTCATTGTGCTGAAGTCTTGGGCATGAACTCACCCCTTGGCAGGCGCACCCAGGGCGGTCATTTCGGCCTCTTGCAGTGCCCGCCACATGACTTTGCCGCTGCCACTCTTGGGCAAGGCCTCGGCAAAACTCACCACACGCGGAATTTTGTACACGGCCATGTTGTCGCGGCACCAGTCGATGATGTCCTGCTCGCTGACCTGGCCTTTGTGGCTGGCGCGCAGCACCACCACGGCCTTGACCGACTCCCCCCGGTAAGCGTCGCGCGTGGCGATGATGCAGGCCTCCTGAATGGCAGGGTGGCGGAACATCAAGGCCTCGACCTCGGCAGGCCAGACCTTGAAACCGCTGGCGTTGATCATGCGCTTCAGGCGGTCGGTCATGAAGAAATACCCTTCTTCATCGACCCGTCCCATGTCCCCAGAGCGGAAAAAACGGAACCCGTCGCGTTCAAAAAAGGCTGCCGCCGTCGCCTCGGGCCGCTTCCAGTAGCCCTTGAAGACCTGTGGCCCGCTGATCACGATCTCGCCCGATTCACCCGCAGGCAATTCCCGCAAAGTCTCGGGATCGACCACGCGCGACTCCACGCTCACAAAGGGGATGCCCAGACATTGCTTTTTGGGCGCGTCGGGCGGGTTGGTGTGCGAGGGGGCCGCAGTCTCGGTCAGGCCATAGCCTTCGACATAGCGCAGTCCAAACTGGTCCAGCAGGCGCTGGGCCACCGCTTCAGGCATGGCCGCCCCACCACCGCCGATGTAGGTCAGGCTGCTGAGGTCATAGCGGTCCATGTGTGGACTGCCCAACAAATCAATCACCATGGTCGGGATGTTGGTCCAGTGCGTGACCCGCCATTTCGAGATCAGATGCCCGGCCACATCGCGGTCCCAGCGCGGCATGACCACCAGGCTGGCCCCGAGCAGGATGCTGGTGTGCATGACGCTCACCATGCCAGTGATGTGGAACATGGGGACCACGCACAGCGTCACGTTTTCCGGGGTGCCATTGCCCCACAAACCGCTGGACATGGCGTTGTGCATGATGGTGCCGTGGGTGTGCATGCAACCCTTGGGCAGGCCGGTCGTGCCGCTGGTGTAGGGCAGGACGGCCAAGTCGTCGTTTTTGGCGCGGGGTGATGGCAAGTCCATGGCGGGTTGCGCCATCAGATCGGCCCAGGCATGCACCTGCCCGGAACCCATCCGGGGCAAATCCCGAACCGGCAACAACCACGACCGCCAGGCTTCAGGGATGTCCTGCGGCCCTGTGTCGCTCGGGTCAAACACATCGGTGAACTGTGTGACCACCAAATGTTGCAGCCGCTGATCGGGCGGCAAGGCTTCGCTGGCTTGGGCCAATTCCGGGGCCAGGTCCGCTGTGGTGACCGCCACCTTGGTGTCAGGATCGGTGATGTAGTGCTTGAGCTCCTCGGCGCGGTTCATGGGGTTGACGGGAACCACCACCGCGTCGATCCGCAAAATCGCAAAATGGGTGATCACCCATTGTGGGCAATTTTGCATGTCCAGAACCACCCGGTCGCCAGCTTGTACCCCCAGTTGCAGCAGTTGTCCCGCCAACTGCTCGGCGCTGGACTTCAGCGCCTGGTAGCTCCAGACCCGGCCCATGAACACCAGCGCGGGTTTGTCCGGGTAGCGCAGGGCACTGATGGCCAGGTTCATCCACAGGGATGTGGCGGGGGCGGTGATCTTGGCGGGCAGGCGCGCAGGCCAGACGGCAGCGTGAGCGGGCATCAAATGTCTCCTGTATTTTTGCCCCATGTTAATCGTCTGACGATCGACAGAACGCCCCCTTTTTGTCGCACGCGAGACCCGCAGACCGGGCGTCACAGGACCGACCGCTGGGATTCAAGTTGTTTTTTTTGCAACAAAATATTTAAATTTGTATTTTAGTTTGACATTTTTATCATTAAAATAAACCTATGCAAACATCCAACACAACCGACACCCCCGAAGACTGCTGTGGAACCACCTACGCGGCCAAGTTACTGGGCTTGTCCGTCGGCACGATTCAGACCCTGGTGGAAAAAAACGAGTTGCTGGCCTGGAAGACCCAAGGTGGTCACCGACGGATCTCCATGCCCTCCATCCGTGAGTACCAAAGAAGACACAACATGCTGATGACCCCGCCTGAAAGCAAGGATCACCGCCTGCGTGTCTTGCTGGTGGAAGACGACCCGTTCACGCGGGAAATGATCCGTGACTTTTGCAACCGGTGCGAAATGCCCGTCGATTGCACCGCCATGTCCTCCGGTCTTGAGGCTTTGATGGACATGGCCAGCATTCAACCGGATGTGCTGATTGCCGACCTCAACATGCCCGGTGTGGACGGCTTTGAGTTGCTCAAAACCCTCAAGCAATCGTCCCAATTCCAACGCATGACCTGCCTGGTCATTTCAGCATTGACACAGGACGAGATTGCCGCCAAAGGTGGGTTGCCCGAGGGGACCATTTTCATGGCCAAGCCGGTGGACATGCAATGGTTCAACGGTTTTTTCACGGCCTTGATCGCCAGCAGAAGGCTGGAAAAGTCAGCCGCACAGGACTGACGGCACGGGCGGGGGCAAGAAAACCCCCGCACCGAGCGGTGGCTGGCAAGAACCACCTCCCCCTCACCTGCCAAAAACCGTTGCTCAAGCCCGATCAAAAGCGCACGTCATTCGCTGGCCGATGGGGACGGTCGACATCAGGCCAGCAGCTTCATGCCGGCGTGCTTGGACGCCCCGACATCGAATGTCATGGTGTCGGTGCATCCTGCCCCTGAAGCCGTCCGCTCGATCAAGCAATCGGCCAAATCGGCTTGGTCCTGCCCAAACACCCGCAAGGCCCGCATCACCTGGTCGGCCCGCTCCACCACCAATTGCTTGCTGCGCAAAATGAGGTCCAGGGCCTGCCCCACCTGCGGCCTCGTCAGCCCGTAGCAGGACGTCAGCACCCAGTACAACTCCACCACCGACACCATGGGGATGTAGCCGGGCTGATCGGCGCTCAAGGACTCGATCAAGCGATTGGCTTTCGGGGATTGCTGGGGATCGTCTTGCATGATGTAACGCACCAAGACATTGGTGTCCAAGCCGATCATTTGGCTGCGGCCCCGCGTTGGGCGATGGCCTGGTTCATGTCCTCAATGGACACCTTTTGAGAGGCAGGACCGAACAAACCCTTGAGCTCGGAGACCTCACCAGTGGCCGCCACAAACTCGTAGCGCCCGGGCGCAATCAACACAAACTCCACCCGGTCACCGGCATCGACCTTCAGGTCATTGCGGACCTCGACAGGGATGGTGATCTGGCCTTTGGAGGTGAGGGTTGCGGTGGCCATGCTGGACTCCTTTTATTTTCCTTACTTTAATGTAAGGAATTTCTCTGGTCAACTTTTCTCCAACCCTCAGCCCAAAAGAAAACCCCCGATTGAATCGGGGGTTCGGTCCGGCTTGGGCAAGTCGCCCAAGCCTTGGGGGCTGAAACGGCTTACTTCAAGGCCTTGAAGCGCACGCGCTTGGGCTTGGCGCCCTCTTCGCCCAGACGTTTTTTCTTGTCGGCTTCGTATTCTTGGTAGTTGCCGTCAAAGAACACCCACTGGCTGTCGCCTTCGGCGGCCAGGATGTGGGTGGCGATGCGGTCGAGGAACCAGCGGTCGTGGCTGATGACCATGACCGAGCCGGCAAACTCCAGCAGCGCGTCTTCCAGGGCGCGCAAGGTTTCCACGTCCAGGTCGTTGGACGGCTCGTCCAGCAGCAGCACGTTGCCGCCTTCGATCAGGGTCTTGGCCAGGTGCAAGCGGCCGCGCTCACCACCGGACAACATGCCGACCTTCTTTTGCTGGTCGCCACCGTTGAAGTTGAAGCGCCCGCAGTAGGCGCGGCTGGCCATCTGGAACTTGCCCACGTTGATGATGTCCAAGCCGCCCGAGACGTCTTCCCAGACGGTCTTGTTGTTGTCCAGGTCGTCGCGGTTCTGGTCGACAAAAGCCATCTTCACGGTCTTGCCGATGGTGACCTCGCCGCTGTCGGGCTGCTCGCGGCCCGAGATCAGCTTGAACAGGGTCGACTTGCCGGCGCCGTTGGGTCCGATGATGCCGACGATGGCGCCCGCAGGCACCTTGAAGCTCAGGTTGTCGATCAGCATGCGGTCGCCAAAGGACTTGCTGACGCTCTTGAACTCGAACACCTCGTTGCCCAGTCGCTCGGCCACAGGGATGAAGATCTCCTGGGTTTCGTTGCGCTGCTGGTATTCGTAGTCGCTCAGCTCTTCAAATCGGGCCAGACGGGCCTTGCTCTTGGCTTGGCGGCCCTTGGGGTTGGCGCGGGCCCACTCCAGTTCCTTTTTCATGGCCTTGGTGCGGGCGTCTTCGGTGCGCTGCTCCTGCTCCAGGCGGGCTTCTTTTTGCTCCAGCCAGGTGGAGTAGTTGCCCTTGTAGGGGATGCCGTGGCCGCGGTCGAGTTCCAAAATCCACTCGGCGGCATTGTCCAGGAAGTAGCGGTCGTGGGTGATGGCCACCACCGTGCCCGAAAACCGCTGCAGGAACTGCTCGAGCCAGTCCACCGACTCGGCGTCCAAGTGGTTGGTGGGTTCGTCGAGCAGCAGCATGTCGGGGCGCGAGAGCAGCAGGCGACACAGCGCCACGCGGCGCTTTTCACCGCCCGACAGGTTGCCGATCACGGCGTCCCAAGGCGGCAGGCGCAGCGCGTCGGCGGCGATTTCGAGTTGGTGGTCGGAGGCGTCGCCGGCGGTGGCGATGATGGCTTCGAGCTTGGCCTGCTCGGCGGCCAGGGCGTCAAAGTCGGCGTCTTCTTCGGCATAGGCGGCGTACACCTCTTCCAGGCGGGCTTGCGCGGCCTTGATCTCGCCCATGCCGTTTTCCACCGACTGGCGCACGGTCTCGGTCGGGTCGAGCTGGGGCTCTTGCGGCAAATACCCGATCTTCAGGCCCGACATGGGGATGGCTTCGCCTTCGATCTCTTTGTCGATGCCGGCCATGATCTTGAGCAAGGTGGACTTGCCCGAGCCGTTGGTGCCCAGCACACCGATCTTGGCGCCGGGGAAGAAGGACAGCGAAATGTCTTTGAGGATCTGACGCTTGGGCGGCACGATCTTGCCGACCCGGTTCATCGAAAAAACGTATTGAGCCATGTGAAACCCTGAATGAAAATTGGCGGGGCCAGACCACCCGGCGGGTGCCTGCCCAAGACCCCAGGCAGACCACTCTTGGCCTGCTGTGTCCGTGCAACCCGACATTATCCCTGCTTATGCGGGCAGGGCCTCAAACTTCCCGTTCTTCGAACTGGCCCGGGCGGCTGGAAAACTGCACCCGGCTGTCCAGCGCTTCGAGCTGGACTGTGGCTTGGCGGCGGCCATAGACCTCGGCGCGCAGCCACTCGCACTCTGCGGCGAGCAAAGCTTCTGAAGCCAGACTGCACCACCAGACGCGGCCCTCGGCGTCCCAGCGGTAGCCCCTGGCCTTGAGTTTGTCTTTGGACTCGAAGGGTGCCCCGGTGGCCCGCAGCTTGTAGCGGGTCTGCCCGGCTCCGGCCAAGAGGCGCGCCAGCCCGGTTTGCCCGTCCGACAGCGGTGTGGACAGCACCTGCAAGAGCGCATGGCAGTCGACCTGCGCGCGGTGGGCCTCGTAAAACCAGCCGCGCTCGGAGGCCAAAAACTCCAGCTTGGCCGAGCCGCTGCCCTCTTGTTTCCAGTCAATGCCCATGAAGGAGCAGTTCCAGGGCCGGCTGGCAAATACAGGCAGACGCGCTTCCACAAAGGGGCGGTCAAAACCCGCGTTGTGCGCCACGATCAGATCGGCCTCTTGCACCAGCGCGGTCACAGCCGCGTCGTCGATGCGCTGGCCCGCGACCATGGTGTCGTCGATGCCGGTGATCTCGGTGATCTGGGGCGGGATCGGCTTGCCCGGGTCCTCAAACGACTCGTACACCGTGACCGGCCCCACCGGCAGGCCGCTGACCGTGTCCACCAAAACCGACAGCATGGCCAGCTCGATGATGGCTTCTTGGCGGCTGTCCAGCCCGGTGGTTTCGGTGTCGAGCACGATCACGCGCTGCGTGGCCTGGCCTTGCAGGCCGCCGTAGTCGGCCACCGGCTGCAAACGGCGCAACACGCGAAAGTCGGGGTGCTGCGCCAGCGTCTGGGCCATGGCTTCAGCGTCGTTGGCGGGCACCGCGGCCAGCGCTGGGGTGGCCACAGGCGAAACCGGGGCCACCGGGGCCGGGGCGCTTGGGGGCTTAATGGCCTTGGCGGGCTTGGCGGGTATGGCGGGTATGGCGGTTTTTTGGGCCACGTCGGACTCGAAGCCAGGAAAACCCATCTGGTCAGTTTTGCTCATGTCCGCATTATTTCAGCAGATGGCGAGCGCCCCGGGTGGCGCTCGCCAGTCGGCTCAATCGAGCTTGATGCCCAGATCCACCGCCAGCTTGATCCAGACGGGCACTTCCGATTCCCAGTCCTTGCGGGTGTCGGCCAGGTTTTTGGGCTTGTTCGGAATGGCGAAGGTCTCGCGCAGCTTGGCCGCCTTGTCGGTGTTGGACCAGGCCACGGCTTCGTCGGCCATGCGCTTGAGGATGGCTTCGGGCGTGCCGGCGGGCGCCACCAGCGGCAGGCCGCCTTCGAGCGTCACCAGTTTTTCGGTGTTGCCCTGCTCGGTGAGCGTGGGCACATCGGGCAGCCTGGGCGAGCGGTAGCTGCCGGTCACGCCAATGGCGCGCACGCCCCGGGTGGCCACGGCATTGAAGGCCTGGTAACTGCCCACCGCGATTTGCAACTGGCCCGAGGCCACATCCAGCCACATCGGCGCTTCGCCCCGATAGTGCACCGACTGGATCGTGGTGCCTTGCTGGCGGTTGGTCTGGTCGGCCAGCATGTGCGGGTAGGAACCCGGCGCATAAGTGCCCATGGAGGTGTTGTTCTTTTTGGCCCAGGCCACGAACTCGGCCATGTTTTTGGCGGGGATCTTGTCAGGAATACCCACCACCAAGGGACCGGATGGGAACACGGTCACAGGTGTGAGGTCTTTGTCGAGGTTGTAGGGCAGCTTGCTGTACAACACCCGGTTTTGCCAGTACGTGCCCGAGGTGCTCATGCCAAAGGTGTAGCCGTCGGCCGGGGACTTGGCCACCGCATCGATGCCGATGATGGCGCCGGCGCCGGGTTTGTTTTCAATGATGACGGGCACCCCCAGCCGGCTGCTGAGGAAGTCCCCGTAGTTGCGGGCATAGGCATCGGTCAGGCCACCCGGCGGGAAGGCGACCACGATCTTGATCGGCTTGGCCGGCCAGGGGGCCGCCTGTGCATGCGCCTGGCTCATGCAGGCCAGACTGGCCAGTCCCGCGGCAAGGGCGGTCGATGCCATGCAAAAAAATCGGCGCGAGTGGGGGCTGCGAATGGACATAGGGTCTCCCTGAGGGTTGTCTGAAGTGGCTGACTCGCAGTCTAGGTGGGTGCCGTTGCTCTTTGAATTGGGGTTTGAACCCATGGCGCAAAAAGGACAGCCCTTTCCGCTCAAGGAGGCCCCGAAGGCGCCAGGCTGGCTTTGTGAGACAATCCCAACCGCTGAGGCCTCCAGTTGCCCCAGCATCAGCACTTCTGCTGGGGCCTGACCCAGGCAACGCTTGAAACAAGCGCCTGCGGTTTCCATGCCCACCCTTGAGACTGATCGGCCACGACTGGCTGTTGTGAACCCCACAACGGAACGGACCGATCCCATGCGCCAGTGCGGCGCTCCTTAGATGAACTTTGAAGAATTGAACCTGGCCCCGGCCATCATGCAAGCCGTACGCGAGCTCGGCTACGACACCCCCACGCCCATCCAGGCCCAGGCCATTCCGGCCGTGTTGGCAGGCCAAGACCTGTTGGCAGGCGCGCAGACCGGCACCGGCAAAACCGCCGCTTTCACCCTGCCCATGCTGCACAAACTGAGCCTGAGCGAACCCGGCCAAAACCGATTTGGCGGCAAAGCCATCCGCGCCCTGGTGCTCACGCCCACCCGGGAACTGGCCGCCCAGGTCGAAGAGTCGGTGCGTGACTATGGCAAATACCTGAAACTCGACTCGAGCGTGATTTTTGGTGGTGTCGGCATGACCCCTCAGATCAACAAGGTCAAGCGCGGCGTGGACATCCTGGTGGCCACACCCGGCCGTCTGCTCGACCTGCAAGGCCAGGGTTTCCTGGACCTGTCCACCATCGAAATCCTGGTGCTCGACGAAGCCGACCGCATGCTGGACATGGGCTTCATCCACGACGTCAAGAAAGTCCTGGCGCTGGTGCCCAAAGAAAAACAAAGCCTGCTGTTTTCGGCCACCTTCAGTGACGAAATCCGCGAGTTGGCTGGCCAACTGCTCAAGGACCCGCAAAGCATCCAGGTCACCCCCAGAAACAGCACGGTGCAACGCATCACCCAGGTGATCCACCCGGTGGGCCGCAACAAGAAAAAAGACGTGCTGCTGCACATCATCCAGAAGCACGACTGGAGCCAGGTGCTGGTGTTCACCCGCACCAAGTTTGGTGCCAACAATGTGGCCGACTTCCTGACCAAAAATGGCGTCAAGGCCATGGCCCTGCACGGCAACAAGAGCCAGACCGCCCGCACACAGGCCTTGGCAGGTTTCAAGAGCGGCGAGATCCGCGCCCTGGTGGCCACCGACATCGCTGCACGCGGCATTGATATCGAAGACTTGCCGCATGTGGTGAACTACGAAATCCCGAATGTGTCGGAAGACTATGTGCACCGCATTGGCCGCACCGGCCGTGCCGGGGCCAGCGGCGAGGCGGTCAGCCTGGTCTGTCTGGACGAAGAAGGCTTCATGATGGACATCGAGCGCTTCACCAAGCAGGAAATCCCGGTGCAAATGCTCGAAGGTTTTGGCCCGGAGCCCGGTGAAGTGGCCGAGCCCATCGCGATGGGACGCCAGACCCTGTGGGGCGGCGCAGGCAAACCGCCCAGCCGCGAAGTGATGGCGGCGGCGGCCAAGGCCGCTCGGCAGGACATGATGCAGCGCATCCGCGATAACAAGGCGGCCGGTGGCGGCGCAGGCGGTTCACGACAAGACCGTGGTGAAGGCCAGGGCCCTGCCCGCCCCT
>Ga0255124_1000044_pt1 | contig 46836 bp, 37 predicted proteins | sample Law_Cont_RepB_8d_FD_188564 | JGI IMG/M metagenome (GOLD analysis project Ga0255124, IMG submission 188564) | Freshwater microbial communities from St. Lawrence River, New York, United States - Law_Cont_RepB_8d | ecosystem: Environmental > Aquatic > Freshwater > River | place: USA: New York... | reverse complement strand
CCCGTAATTGAGAAACCTGCCAAGCTTCCCACCTCTTCGCCTAGCCCGGCAGGTCTGTTTGGGTTGGAGCAGGTGGGCACGCCGGCGGACGGTTTGGAAGAACTCGACGCGTCAACCCGCCTGGAGCGCTTGGAGATTTTGCGGGCCCAGGTGGCGGCTTGCAAACGCTGCCCGGCACTTGTGGCGGAGCGCACGCAAACAGTTTTTGGTGTTGGCCCAATTGATGCGGAGCTGTGCGTGGTCGGTGAGGCTCCGGGCCACAATGAGGATAAGCTGGGCGAGCCATTCGTGGGTGAGGCTGGTCAATTACTGAACAAGATGCTGGCAGCATGCGGCATTGAAAGATCGAAAGTGTTCATTTGCAACATCTTGCGCTGCAGGCCCCCCGCCAACCGGCAGCCGCAAGCCGATGAAGCCGCTTCTTGTAACCCGTTTTTAGTGGAAACCCTAAGACTGGTCAGGCCAAAATTCTTGTGCCTTATGGGGGCAACAGCTACCCGGTACCTTTTGGATCAACCCACCGGAATTGGTGTGCTGCGCAAGCGGGATTTGGCTTGGCGTGGTATTCCCGTGCAAGCCACCTATCACCCAGCCTACTTGTTGCGCTATCCAGACAAAAAACGCGATGCATGGGAAGATCTGCAGCGTATGCTGACCCGCATGGGCCGAACGCCACCCGCACATTCCTGATCGGATTCTTGCAAAAGGTTAGTTGGAGGTTGCTGCTGGAGCCTAAGGGGTGGCAAAATCCTGCACCGCTGCTGTGAGCTGTTTCAGGGTGACAGGCCGTACCAAGGTTTTCACTTTGGGCTCTTTTTCAAACGCGCTGGCAAAGGCTGTCTGCTCCTCAGACAAAATGACCACGATCCCCAGTTTTTTTTGGGTGCGGCTAGCATCCAGTAATAGCGTGCGGGCCTGCTGCAGAGAAGATTCACCCACGGTACCTGCATCAATAATCGCCAAGTCGAAGGGCATCTGGCGAAATCGGTCAACAGCGCGGTCAGGGTCCATGGCCATCAGTACTCGGTAGCCAAGTTCGCGAAACTTGGTGCGCAGCACCTCCTGCAATTTTTCATCCTTTTCCACGATGAAAAGCAGTTGCTGAACCTGCTGGGTACCCGCCGGGCCCGCGACCTTTTCCTGTGACGGGTCGATCTGCCGGCGAACCCTTCGAACTGCTTCCAGTAATTGGGCAGGCGTTTGAAACCTGTTTTCAGGAAGAAGAGCCGTCATGGTGTTCACCAAGTCAACTACCTGGGGGAATCCAGGCAGGTCGGCATTGGTGAAAGGCCGCAGTGCATCAAAACGCGATTTCTGCATGCGGGCCCGTTGACCGCGTACCAGTTCCAGCGGCTTCAGAGTGGTTAGCATCTCGTAGATCACGCAGCCCAAAAAGAAAATGTCCGAGCGGACATCTCCCTGCTTCACATCGGTTGCTTTTTCCAAGCCAGCGTAATCGACAGTGCGTTCGACACGCTCGTCCATTTCTTCGCGTCCGCTAGCCTGAAAGTATTGGGCCAAGCCAAAATCCACCAGCTTCGCCTGCCCGCCGGAGCTGATCAAGATGTTGGTCAGCTTGATGTCACGGTGGGTGTAGCCTTTGCTATAGGCGAAGGCTAGGCCCTCCACGCAGTCTTGCAAAATCTTGATCGATTCTTGCGGGCTGAACTTGCCGCGGATTTTCACAATCTCGCGCAGGTTGCCACCCTCGACAAATTCCATCACCAGGTAATATTGCCCGGTTTCGGTGTCCTGATTGACCGCCAGCACTTCCACGATGTAGGGGTGCTTTAGCATCAGGCCGACTTTGCCTTCACGGTTAAACAGTTCGATTCGCTGTTTGTCCTCGCTGTGGCGCCGTCGCAGAATTTTTACTGCCACAATTCGACCGCCACCCGGTTCCTCGGCTCGATAAACCCGTCCGAAGCTACCCGAGGAGATTTTGTAGAGAAGCTTGTAGCCACCCATCACATAGCCGTTGGTATCACCCTTGACCAGTTTGCCGGCCTGCCAGGCGGTTATGGCGGAGGTGCGCTGCAATTGCTGGGAAACAGCCTCCACGGTAGGGCTGGTTGTGCCAAGGGTTTCCAAGGCACTGCTAACCTGGTCAGATGTGACCAAGCCCATTTTTTGAGCCAGGTTGCAAAGTTCCCGGCCGTTTTGCAGATCCATGGGGCTAGCCATAACCTCGGGGCAGAAAAATTCAAAAGCTTGATTGCCTGATGCCAAAAGCCCGGCACTAAGCTTATTCAGTTTAGACCACAATTTGCCTTCAGGCCGGCCCAACCATGGCCTTGGGGCCGACGAAATTGCCCCTAAACTCGATTTTTGGCTGGTTTTCAATGATTTTACCAAAAATAAGGCACCCAGAAAAAATAGTGTTCAGCAGGCCTTGCGCCCGCCTTGTCTCAAAGAGTATGCGCGGGCTTCGAGGAGGAACTAGATGTTCCACCGGGGGATTCCGTATGGATAGGCAAAAAGGTAGAGCCTGGATGTTTGACTCGGCAAAGCCAGCCATATCCCGCTTGGCGGGCCTTCTCCTTCCTTTTTGCATGGGGGGGTGTGCCACTTTTTGGGATGATGTTACCAGCCGCGAATTCAGCATCAAGGATAAATTCCAACCCACCAAGCCACCGATTGAAGTGCTTCAAACCAGTACCGACGGCGACAAAAGGTCGAAGGCCTTGTCCCAACTGAACGAACCGCTCAGGCATGGTGGCAACCAAGAACAACAAGATTTGGTGGTCAAGATACTGGTGGACGCCGCCACAACCGATCGACAGTCGCTGTGCCGTTTGCGGGCCATTGAGAGCATGAAAAAATTCAAGGATCCGCGTGTGGTTGAAGGCCTGAAGGAGGCTTACTACCGCGCTGGGTCCTTCAATCCGGAAATTGCTACTGTCATTCGCGCGCAGTCGCTAGAATCTTTGGGCGTAACAGCCAACCCCGAGGCCATTGAGCTTTTGGTGAAAGTGGCCAACGAACCGGCGGTAGTGGGTGCCGAGCAGGACCGCCAAATGAAAATAGATGAGCGTACCGCCGCCGCGCGGGCGCTGGGCAACTTCAAGGAGGGAGAGGCTTCCGCCGCTTTGGTGCAAATCTTGAAAGCGGATAAGGATGTGGCCTTGCGCGATGTTGCGAGAAGTTCCCTACAAAAAATGACCGGTCACAAGGCCCCTGCCGAAGCTCAGGTATGGGAAGAGTATTTAGCCAAAGACCCAGCCTCTCGCGAATCCTCATGGTTCCGCTTGGCAAGCTTCTGGAAATAAAACTCCCCCGCGTTTGCACAACCGGGGGAGTCGCATACTCTAAAAGCCAATCTTGGCTTTTGCTTAGGGTTTGAATCTGGGGCCTGCAGGCACCATGAACAGCTTGCCTGCGATGTCTTCTATTCGACAACCAGACTTTCGTAAAACCGCATTCACCGAGGGGAGGGTGTCGAAATTTAGGTTCGGAGCGGAGAGATCCATCTTCTCGTTCAGCGGCGGTTCAATCCCAAGTGTTTTGAAAGAATTTTCCGACACAAAAATCTCGATACCGTGACGATTTTTCAACTCCTTGATGAACTCCGCCACTGTTGGGTTGGTCAGTTGCCAGCCACGCTCATCAGGGTGATGGCGTGAGGGGCTTGGCAAGTCTCGCAGCCTCAGGCACATGATGGCCCCATTGTTGGCCGCAAGATAGATCCGGTCATTTTGCCGATTTTGGACCGGAATAACCCAGCAGGTCATGTTAATCATTCCAAGTCGGAGCCCTGTGGCCCGGTCAAGCAACAGAAGTCTTCCGGCATTGTCAAGGGCCGCCACGATTTTTGGCGACACCGCCAATGGGAGCGACGCCTCACTCACAGAGTTCACAGTCGCTCCGCAGGCAGCTTTCATTGACCAAAGGGGTTTGCCCGAGGCCCTATCCAGCCTCCAAAGCCCCTCTTTTTCACCATGGACGAAAATGTCGCTCTCTGTCACCAGCATGGGTTGGTCGATAGAACCGCCGATATTGGTTTTCCAAGTTTTTGAGTTGGTTTCAATGGACCATGCGGTGAGCGAACCCAAATTGTCACCAAGGTAGGCAATGTTTTGGTAGCGACCCGGGCCGGTAAGCAAAACACCCTTGGTTAACAGATTGGGCATCTCAATGCTTGGAACACTTTGAAGGTATTCTCGAGCGTTTTCCCGTTCGCGCTTTTCTATTACCAGACCACCACCCTGCGGGCTGATGGCATCCCCACTCAGGGGATTTCCAAAGGCTGCGTTTTCCGGCAACAAATTGAGCGGCAAGAACAGATGGTATTGTCCTTGAATGGGCCGGAAGGCGATCGTCTGCCCAATATTCACTCCCCAGACTGGCAGCATCATTGGCTCGCCATTGTTGTCTAGAAAGCGAGCATCATCCGGATTGCGCGGATCGATGGGGGCGGTGGCCCGGGCATAAGCCCGTTTTTCAATTTCCGTCAGGTCTTCCATATTCAATTCGCCAAAGGCCGCTCGCGCACCCAGACCTTGGAAAGGTGTTGGGCTATCCATTGCAGCGGCTGCGGCGGCCCCGCCCGGTACCATCTCGGCAAGTTTGGTCACCGGGTTAGGTTTGCCATCCCTGTCAACAGGAGGCGTGGATTGGCCAGGAACTTCGGCTGCGGCAGGTATGTCGGTTTTTTTCAGTTGTTCGCGCAGTCTCATCGTGCGCACCTTGAACTCGTCCAAGGCTACATAGCGAACGCCGCTTCGGTCGAAGGGGGGCAATTCGTAAACATCCAGTTTGCCGCGTTCGTCGCAGATGAATAGTTGCTTTTCGGAAGCGATGAATGGTGCGCTGACTATTTGGTCCATTAAGTGGCGGAAGCGCAGTTCGCCGGTTTGCCGGTTCCAGGCGTAGATGGTATTTTTGCACTGGGCGAAAACGGTGTTACGGTTCCAGGCGATTTGTCGCACCACTTCGTAGCCATAATCTGGTTTGGCTATCCAGTTGCGTTTGCCGGTTTCCGCATCGAGGCTGACCACAGAACCGCTATTGAGCTGAACCAAAATGGTTTCGCGAGTGTTCAGGTTGTCCACGCCTACCACATGGATGTCGTGAATGCCGTCTTTGCGCTGGTAGGCCGGCAACTGGTCCAGCCAGGCTAGCTCCAGGTTGTTGAAAGCCAATCGCTCCGCATCAGGGGCAGTTGGGTTGGAATACAGCTTTTCGCGCCCTTGGCCCAGAGCCATTCCAGAAGCCAGAAGGCTTGCCAAAATAACCATTTTGCCTTGGATATATCTTGCCTGCATGATCGTGGTCCATCCACATGCGTGACGGAACGTAGTCCGAAAAAATTTACCATCCCGTTCAAAGCAAGGCATGAAATGAAAGGCCTGTTATCCAATTTCCCGCACCATGGTGCTTGTCTGGGAAGTTAGAACCGTGCAAACCCCGCCAAATGGAATTGTTTGACCAGATTCACTTTTTACCCAAACGGCGTTTCGCCTGAAAAAATTCCCGTAGTTGGCTGGAGCACTCTTCTGCCATTACACCTGAGATGACTCGCGCACGGTGGTTTAAACGCGGGTCGTTGGTGATTTGGTAAAGGGTGTCACAGGCCCCCGCCTTGGGGTCGGCACAGCCGTATACAACCCAGGGAATCCGGGCTTGAACAATGGCCCCAGCACACATGGGGCAGGGTTCAAGGGTTACATAGAGTATGCAACGGTCCAGTCGCCAGCTTTTCAGGGCCGCCCCCGCCTGGGTGATAGCCACCATTTCCGCATGGGCAGTCGCGTCTTTCAATTGCTCCCGCTGATTGTGGGCCCTGCCTAAGATGCCTTTGTCCAGAGAAACTACTATGGCCCCCACCGGAACTTCGTCTTCTAAGGCTGCTTGGGCGGCTTCACCAAGGGCCTGCGCCATCATTTCGAGGTGGAAAGGATGCCTTGGATCGTCCAAACTGACTGGGGTAAACGGATTAGAGAGTTCCCCCCACCAGGCGGCCCAATCAGGGGCCGGGCCATCCGTGTTCATGGTGTTTTCCCTAAGCTTGTTGTCGAATTATGTGGCGAATCCTTGTTGAATTTCTACACCATGAGCAGGGTACTTGCGTGCCGAATGGGGCATGTAGCTGTTTTTAGGAGAAATTTGCCATGTTTTCCCTTCAGGCTGTGCAGCAAGCATTGGTCAAAGCCAACTTGGATGGCTGGCTTCTTTATGATTTTCGTGGCTCAAACCTGTTGGCCCGTCGGATTTTAGGAATTCCGCCCGACCGTTTCCACAGCCGTCGCTGGTATTACTGGATTCCTGCTCGGGGTGAGCCCCGCAAGTTAGTGCACCAAATTGAGCAATCCGCATTGGAAGGATTGGGTTTGCCCGGGTCAGCCACTGTTTACCTACGCTGGCAAGAATTGGAAAGCGGCGTCGGGAGCCTTCTTAAGGGTTTCAAACGGATTGCCATGGAATACAGTCCGCGTAATGGTAACCCCTATGTCAGCCGGGTGGATGCGGGCACTTTGGAGCTGGTGCGTTCCTTGGGTGTCGAGGTGGTTTCATCCGGCGACCTGATCCAACTATTCGAGGCATGCTGGGATGCCGAACAATGGAAGTTACACCTCGACGCAACCAAAGTCACACTTGCTGCGTTTCACCACGCCTTCAAAGCAATGGCCAATGCTGTGCGCAAAAAGGGTGAAGTGACGGAGACCGCTATTCAAAACGAGATCATGGCGTTTTTTAAAACCCACGGGGTAACTTGTGACCACCCCCCAATTGTTGGTGTTGGGCCAAACTCAGGTGACCCGCATTACTCCCCAAATCCCCAAAGCCCAGGGATCATTCGCGAGGGTGACTTTGTGCTAGTGGACATGTGGGCCAAGGTCGACCATCCAAAGGGAGTCTACAGCGACCTGACCCGCACCTGTTTTGTGGGAGAGACCGTTCCCCCCGTTTACAGCGCCATATTTGATGTGGTGGCCCGAGCCCGCGATGCTGCAGTTGAGCGGGTTAAATTCGCATTTGCCAAGGGCGAAAAACTGATGGGCTACCAAGTGGATGATGCTTGCCGTGAAGTGATAGAGGCGACAGGGCTGGGCAAGTATTTCTGTCACCGCACAGGCCACAGTATCGGGCGGGAAACACACGGCAATGGCGCCAATATGGACAATCTGGAAACGCACGAAACTCGCCTGGTTCTACCTTCTACCTGTTTTTCTGTTGAGCCGGGTATTTATCAGGAAGCCTTTGGTGTGCGAAGTGAAATCAATGTTTTCGTTCATCCAGATGGCACGGTTGAAGTGACAGGCGATCCCCAAACCGAAATCACGCCGGTGATGCGGGATTATTGACAGGCATGTGCTGTTTCGAATGAGAAGGCTTGGATGGGAGGGCTTGCCAAATGTCTGTCGACCTTTTCCAGGTTATTCGTACCCTCGGCAAGGCGGCGGTGGACACACTTGTAGCCGCCCCGGACCTTTCCATCAGGAACATGGCGGGGGAAACTTTGCTTCACGAGGCAATAGCCTCCAATAACATGCCCGCATTTGAATGTTTGCTGAGGGCCGGCCTCGATGCGAACGCGGCGGATTCGATTGGCCAAACCCCTTTGCATTTTGCTGCCGCTTATCAGAATTGCCATGCGGCCGAGCACATTCTTGTTCAAGGCGGTGATGTTGGCCTGCGGGATCGCTATGGTAACACCGCGCTTTGGTCAGCCGTTTTCAATGCCAAGGGCAAATATGGGGTAGTTGCCCTGTTGCTTGAAAACGGCGCCGGCCGCCAGGCTGAGGCAGAAAACATGCGCGGCAAATCCCCTTTAGGTTTTGCCCGCCTTGTCGGGGACCAAGAGATGATCCGCATGCTGGAGGCGGCCATCGCAAACGATGATATTTTGGATTAAAGTCAGGACTGTACTGGAAAACTAAAATTCATGGTCTCAAAATCCGGTCCGCAACATGTGGCGGTACAGGGCATTGTCTTCAGAAAGGGGCTTATGGGTTCCAACTGCATTCACTTTGCCGCGGTCGATCACCGCAATTTGATCGCAAAGGGAAAGAGTGGACAATCGGGTAGGGCAAACAAAAGCTGTTTTGCCTGCAAGTGCACGGCTTAGGGCATCATCCAAAATGTCGCTCGAGTCGCTACCTGTCTCAATCCGGGGTTCAACCACCAGCAAAAGGGAAGGGTTGCGCAGCATCGCGCGGGCCAGCGTTATCTGGAATTGCAGTACCTCGGGCAACACTTTGCCATGAGGGCCAACAATTGTTTTGTACCCATGGGCAAGAGCCCGCACATGGCCATCAAGCCGGGCCACGCTAGCGGCTTCTTCGGCCTGCGCTTCAGTGATTGCGCAGTCTCCAGCGGTGATATTTTCCAGAATGGTGCCGTGGAATAACTGGCCCTGCCCTGAAACGACGCCAATCTGTTTACGAAGGCTCGTCGGTTCGGCCAAACGAATATTCAGGCGGTCCCACCGAAGGTCGCCGGTAAGTGGTGAAACCAGTCGGCCCGGCAGCAACAGTAAAGCCTCTTTTTGAGCGGAGTCCAGCCCAACCAGAGCCATTTTTTCACCTGCGCGGATCACCAAACTCACATGGTCCAAAAGTATCTGCTCACCCTGGGAAACTGTAACCGAGTCAAGTTCAAAGGCCTCCGCTAGCGGACCAGTTTTTTCCTGTTCGGAGGTGGGAATGACCATTGCCCGCTTGTCGAGATACTCGAATATTTCATGTGCTGCTGCCGAGGATTCATTTCCTTGACTTCGAATTCGGCCCAAGCCCCTAATCCAGATCAGCATCCCACCCATGGCGGCGGCCTGCACGCCAGCCAAGCCAGCTTCTATTGCGCGTGCATGCACCTCGCAGGTTGATAAAAATAGCCAGCCGGAACAAAGAATGGTGATCGCCAAAGCCACCATGAGCCATCCAAGAGACAGCGTTCGTCGGCTTGAAATGTGCGATGCTTCTGCGCTGTCCAGCCACTCTTCCACCTTGAGATGTTGGGGAACTTCCATGCAGAGCGCGCGGGTCAGGCGGGTTTGGGAAACGCTGTCACGTGCCAGCTTCAGCGATTGCCTCGATTGATTTTCGTAAAAAGAAGCTCTCGCACGGGTGTTTTCACGCACCAACATGGCAATCGCCCAAGCTAGTCCCAAGGTGGCAAGGCCAGCGAGCGCCAGCCAGCGATCTATAATAAGCGCCAAAACGCCAAAGGAGCAAACGCCAGTAATGCAGCGCGTTTTAGTTCCCAGCATCCGCCGCAAAACCTCTTCCAATTGGGCAAGTTGTGGCGTAAATAGGTCTTTGGCATCCAGACCTGCCAATTCGGGATCTCCAAGGCGAACCGCATGATGGTAAATTGCCAAACGCAATCGCGTCACCACGCCGCTTGCCGCCCTGGATGCCGAAAGTTCGGAAAGTGTGTGCAAAATAATCCAAGTGATCAACAGCCCGACGCACAAGGCCCCTAGCGATATAAGCAGCGGCGGAACGCTGAGGTTTTTCGGGTCGCCTTGGCTTGCAAATGGAACCAGCCAATTCATGGCAGTCCAAAAAAGTGCTGTGTTCCTTTCCCAAGCCAGAGCTGTGACCGTTAGCCCAGCAATTCCTAAATCTTCCGAAGGGTTCCAAGGCGAACGGTCTGGTGCCAAGGCTTCGATTTGTTTTTCAACCCATATTTTATAGTTATCCGCGTCAATAAGTCTGCTTTGAATGGAAGGAGATTGGTTCTGATACGCGGGAATTTGCCCCCCCCGGGTTAGCCATTCAGTCCCAATACCGCTCGCTAAAAGCAGGAGTGTCAGAGGCAACACCGCTAGTGCGGCCATCAGACGGGCTGACAAGCAATCTGCCGATTCAAATTGCAAAAAGCTAAGCACTCTTTGCAGTGCCTGAGCTGTGTCAGTTGTTTTCGGGCGATCCTGCCCTTGTTCGGTCATCGGTTTCCCCCTTGATGGGAGGACTATTGCCGCCTTGGCAATTCCCGTCCATGGGAATACGGCTAATTCAACTGTTCGAAAGGCACTGTTAGCCTACATCGCGGCCTTCAAAAAGCATCAGGCCAAGCAACAACGGGACAGTCATGTAAACGACCGCATAAATCATGGTATACATCACATGGGTCCAATAGGCCCCTGGGGAAACCGGCGAATCTCCCACCACCGCCATGCTAACCCTGAAGAAGTTCAAGTCAGGAAGAATGGCATAAAAGGCTTGTCCAGTGAAATTCAGTAAAGCCATTACCCCAGAAGATTGACCCTGCTCCGCTCCTTGGGCCCCGTTGAGCTGCACGACCACCGGAACCAAGTTGGCTAGGAAGAATAGAGTCGCCACAACGGGTAGGTTGACCGTGATCGGAACCCGTGTCGATAGGGCAACGGCTAAGGCCGTCATCACACCAACCTGGCAAAAACAAAGCACCAAATTCGCCAAAACTTCTTGGCTGAGTTGGAACCAAATTGCCAATTCCCCAAAGAGCATCAGTATCGGGCCATTGGAGCTCAGTCTGGTTTGAGAAGCCATATACCAAGCTGGCGGCGGAACCGGATCCATCTTTTCAATCCATTGCCGAATGACCAAAAAACCTTCAAAAATTGAGCCCAAAACAAACAGCATCAAAAAGGCGGCCATCAAAATACCGGCAAATTTGCCAACCAAAAAATCAAACCGTGATACAGGCTTGCTGAGCAAAGTAACCGCGGTTCGACCTTCAATTTCTTCGCTGATAAACATACTTGCTGCAATGCAAGCAAAAACAAGACTTGCAAAAGTTATAATATCAAAGCCTAGCTCGTACATCATTTTGTAATCTTCACCAAAGGTGAAGTAAGGTAGCACCAAAGACACAAGCAAGGCTATCAAAGCGCCACCCATCAGCAGCAAAAACATAGGCTGCCGTATGCCTTCGCGAAAGGCGGCATAGGCGATTGCAGCACCTTTGGGCCAAAAAAAGCCTAAAACCCATGGAGCCACGATGGCAATTGCTATCACTAGTTGGGTTTGAAGGATAAAACCGAAAATCCTTGCCACAACAGGACTTGGAGCCAAATAAAGCATGCCCGAAAATAGGGCGGTGGCAATTCCCACCACCACCAAAGTTTCAATCATCCAGCTTGACCGAAGATTCCCGTTACGATCCCGGCCGCCTATGATTTCCAAGGCAAAAAGCCAAGGAAGCGCCAAAATCCCTTGCAGGGCTGATAGGGCGACAATCAAAAATGCAGCCATGGAAAGATCCCCAGACAATCAAGTTTGTTTACATCTTAGCGGAGGCATCGTTACTCATGGAAGGGCCTGTCTGCCAAGGATTTGTGGATTTTTGAATGGTTTGGGAATATATGTCCGCTTAATCCGGTGGTCATTTCATTCTTCACGATAATTTGGAGTGGTTCCCCAATTCAGTTTTTCACGCAAAGTTTTGTAGAAACCCTGACCAGGCACTTTGATCAACTGAAATTGCACAGGCGCTTTGCGGACAGTGATGGAGTGGCCTTTTTTCAATATAAGGGTTTCTTGGCCGTCGAGGACCACCACTGCCTGTTCGCTTCCAGAATTGAGGTGGATAGTGAGCGTGCGGGAGCCGCTTTCGACCAAAGGGCGGTTCCCAAGGCCATGGGGGCATATAGGCGTGACTACTAGGGCATCGAGTTCCTGACCCAAAATTGGGCCACCGGCTGAAAGGCTGTGGGCGGTTGAGCCGACAGGAGTACTCACAATCAGTCCATCCGCTGAATAACGGCTAGCAGGGGCACCATCCACCAACAGCTCCATATCCAGCATGTGGAATGGGGCCCCATTAAAAATGGAAACATCGTTCAAAACCAGACGCCCGCGAGATTCAGAACTTGGAGGCGGCCCTTCAAACATTTCAAACATCAAATGGCGTGTGATACGGAAATCACCTTGGATAACTTTGGGGAGCCAATTTTGAAGCGCATCGACCGAAAGGTCGGCAAGAAAACCAAGCCGCCCTAAATTCACTCCCAGTACTGGGAGCTGACGGTTTCCCATCTGGCGGGCGGCCCGCAAAATGGCCCCATCGCCACCTAAAACCAGTGTGAAATCAGCGTCATGTTGAGACAGGTCTACCCGTTGCTCCAGGTCAACCACCACCACAGTGGCCAATTGGCTTATCCAAGGCAAAAGCCGCTTGGCGGCCTCGCTCACGCCGGGACGACGGGCATTGCCAAGGACCATTAAACGCTTGCTGGCCATAGTGGGCATGGCCCTCCGCGGTAGGCGCCGTTAGCGGCTTTCCCGAACCAGACTTTCTGGGGCGGTCGGGGTGTAAACCGTGGTGCCCTCACCCCGCAACAGTTCAAAACGATTCAATGCCGATTGGGCAATGCCTGAGGCGGTCAATCCAAGCGATTCGAAAAGTTCCGCTCGCTCACCATGTTCGACAAACCGGTCGGGAAGACCCAAACGGACAATTTGCTGGGACGGAAGAACCAGGTTGCACGCGGCCTCAAGAACTGCCGACCCAAACCCGCCTTCGAGCGTCCCTTCTTCCACCGTAACGAGAACGCTTCCAGAACGCAAAACCGATTCAATCAGATCGGTGTCAAGCGGCTTGGCGAAACGCGCGTTAACAAGGCCCACCGACAATCCCTTGGAACGAAGGATTTCGGCTGCCCGGGCGCATTCACCCAGAAAGGTGCCAAAGGCCATTAGAACTATATCGTCGCCCTGCTCGATAACCTCTGCCCGGCCCAATTGAACAGGCTTCACCTCTCGTTCGACGGTTTCGAGAGCGGTTTTGGGATAACGAATAGAGGTTGGGTGATTATGCCCAAGCGCAAACTGAAGCATCGGTTTCACATCGGCATTGTCACCAGGTGCCATCACTACCATGCGAGGGAAAAGTCGCATGTACGGAATATCGAACACGCCGTTGTGGGTGGGGCCATCAGGCCCCGTCAGACCGGCCCTGTCAAGGCAGAATACCACGGGCAAATCAGCCAGCACCACTTCCTGGAAAATCTGGTCGAAAGAGCGTTGGAGGAAGGTGGAATAGATATCCACAATTGGGCGGATACCCGTTTTGGCCAACCCACCTGCAAAAGCCACGCCGTGAGACTCGCAAATTCCCACATCGAAAAACCGGTCTGGATACTCATCCCGAATGCGCTCCAGCTTGTTGCCTTGGCACATCGCAGCCGTGATGACTGCCACCTTGGGATCGGCCCGCATCGCTTCAAGGATGGCGGCACTAAAAGAATCTGTATAGGCTTTTTGACCTCCCCGTTTCAGCGACAGGATGGTGCGATGTGGCCCCACCTGATCAAAAACAGGAGGGGTGTGGAAGGTGACAGGATCTTTTGCTGCCTCGGCAACACCCTGGCCTTTGTTCGTAAGAACATGCAACAGAACAGGGCCTTTAACCTGCTTCAGGGTGGCAAACCACTTGCGAAGGGTGGGTAGGTCGTGGCCATCAATCGGGCCGAAGTATTTGAAGCCCATTTCCTCAAAAAGCATCCCACCGTTGAAGAATGCTTTCATCGAGTCGCGCAACTGGTCTAGCACTTGGGCGGCGGGACCGCCAACCAAGGGAACCTTGCTCAACACATCTTTCACACGTTTTTTCGACTCATTGTATATCCCTGAAACGCGAGCCTGATCCAAGCAACGAGCCAGTGCGCCCACGCGCGGGCAGATCGACATTGCGTTGTCGTTCAGCACCACCAAAAAGTTTCGGTCTAAATTGTGGGCGTTATTGAAGGCCTCGAACACAATTCCAGAGGGCAACGCACCGTCACCGATCACGGCAACGCTGTGCCGCTCAGGGTGGCCCATCAGGGAATCTCCCACCTTCAAGCCCAATGCGGTGGAAACACTGGACCCGGCGTGACCAGTCATGAAAAGATCGTATTCGCTTTCATCCGGGTTGGGATAACCCATCAGACCGCCGCGCGTACGAATAGTGTCAAAGTTGTGTTGGCGACCGGTAATTAGCTTGTGAGGGTAAATCTGATGCCCGGTATCCCAAATCAACCGGTCTTTGGAAAAGTCGTAACTCATGTGCAGGGCAAGGCACAGTTCCACCACTCCCAAGTTGCTGGCAAAGTGGGCAGGCCGAATTCGAAGCACACGCACCAACTCATCGCGCATTTCCTGCGAGAGCTGCTCCAGGTGAGCATCGTTCAGCCCGTGTAGGTCTATAGGCGACCCAATTCGGGACAAAATGGAGCCATCCAAATGGCTACTTGAAGAGTTTCGTACATCCATGCAACACCTCTTTCAATCAGATTTTAGCGGGTAGACGAGTGCTAGGCCAGCAGATTGCTGTGTAAATCCTTGTTTTGGTTGGCTTTAGGTGTCACGGGCTAGCAACTTGTCGGCCAATTGTCGCAGTTCGGCACCATGTTCACCCCAGTCCTTAAGCGCGGCCCGACCCCGCGCGCTGATCATGGAGGCTCGTTCCCGGCTGGCCTCCACACCCAAAAGGCCAGGGTAAGTCAGTTTGCCCTTGGCTGCATCTTTTCCCACCCGCTTGCCAGCTTTGTCTTGGTTTCCTTCCACATCCAGCAAATCGTCCGTGATTTGGAAAGCCAAACCTAGATCGCTGCCAAATTGGTCCAATTCCTCTTTCCAGCCCGCCGCTTCTTTGCGCCTGTCCAAAGGCGCGCCAACAAGCCACCCAAGCCTAAGGGCTACACGAATCAACTCTCCAGTTTTCCGTCGGTGCAAAAATTCCAGGTCTTCCAGAGTTTTCGGCGGAGGACCGTCCTGCAACTTTCCCTCAGCCGCTAGATCCACCACCTGCCCGCCTACCATTCCCCGCCCACCAGCCGCCAGTGCCAGTTCCAAGCAGGCCTCTCCTGCCACTTGTCCGGGGTAAGAGCTGGCTAAAACCTCAAAAGACTGGGTTAGCAGCGCGTCACCTGTCAGAATCGCCATCGCCTCGCCAAATTTACGATGACAGGTAGGTTGTCCGCGGCGCAGGTCATCGTCATCCATGGCCGGCAGATCATCATGAACCAGCGAATAAACATGAACCATTTCCACTGCGCAGCCTGCTGGCAACGGATTCAGCGCTGAGGTTTTCAGGCCGAGCCTGCCTGCCACCGCCCGTGCGGCCAATACCACCAGCAAGGGCCGAATCCTTTTTCCCGGGGCCAAGGTTGAATAACGCATCGCCTCCAGCAAACCGTCGGGCATGCCTCGACGACGGACAAGAAATCCATCGAGGCTCGCTTCGATTTCCTGAAGGTCAATGGTGTTGGCCGTGGTTGGGGGCATGGTTTGAACTTCTTCTGTCTCGTTCCTATTTTGGCACCGAGGCCTGGTCACCGCGCCCTGGTCGATGAGGCCCCGGCTTCGTGGCTGACTTGGTGATGATGCTTCTCAAGTTGAGGTGACTCCCCTTCGCCACGTGTGACAACCAAGATTCGTTGTTCCACCGCTTCAAGTCGCTGGTTGCAATTCTTAACTAATGACATCCCTTTTTCAAAAAGGCCAAGCGACTGCTCCAATTCGGTGTCGCCTTGCTCGAGGTCTTGTACAACCCCTTCCAGCTTCCCAAGCAAAGATTCCAACGATTCTTGGGATGCCTGGTTGTCTGCTCCCATGTCGATGGTTTCCTTGGAAACTTTAGGCTTGGTCATCGCGCGCCATCCTTGGAATTTGAGAGGGGCTCGAGGCCAGGGTGCACTTCAAGAACAGCACTCACCACGCTACCTTTGGCAAGCCGGGTTACAAGTGTGTCGCCAATTAAAACCTTGGAGGCTTCCGTTAAAAGTTTCTTGTTGCCTGTTCCATCACAAATCGTTTGGGTCAAGCTATAGCCGCGCGCCAGCACTCGCAAGGGACTGATGGCATTGAGTTTTCCAGATAAAACCGCCAATTGGTTGCGCCTTGCTTTTAAATGGTTAAGTAGGGCTGTTTGGAGCCTTCTGGAAGACTCTGTGGTTGTCTGCCGGGCTTTCGCCACGCGGCTTACCAAAAGTTTGCCCAGTACCAGTGGCCTAGCCCGATCAAGCCGGCCCCGCAACCGCTCGACGCGTCTTTCCATGCCCCGAACCAAAGATTCGCCAAGACCTAACACGCCTTGTTGAATCGCATTCAGTTGGGGCGATACCAACCCTGCTGCATCGGTCGGCGTAACACCACGCATGTCGGCAACCAAATCGGCAATGGTGACATCGTGTTCATGGCCAATACCGGTGACAATTGGCACCACGCAAGCCGCTATGGCGCGAGCCACTTCCTCGCGGTTAAAAGCCCAAAGGTCTTCCCGGCTGCCACCACCCCGGCCAAGGAGCACAACATCAAGACGATGATTGGGCAACTCGGCAAAGCTATTGATCCATCTCAAGGTGTTGGCGATTTCACGGGCAGCAGAATCGCCTTGGACAAGTACCGGAAACAGGCGCACTTCCGCCAAAGGCCAGCGAAGCCGAAGGGTTTCCAGCATGTCTTTCTGCGCCGCGGTGTTGGCTCCGGTTACAATACCGATCCGCTCTGGGAAGGGAGGAATTGGCTTTTTCCTGGAAATGTCAAAAAGCCCTTCCGCCTGAAGTTTTTCTTGCAACTGCCTGAAGGCTAATTCCAGTTCCCCTTCACCCACAGGCGCAATCCGTTCAGCGATAAGTTGCAGTTTGCCGTGCGGCCCGTAGTACTCAATTTTGCCAGAGATTCGCACCGACAAACCATCTTCCAATTGAAATCGCATGGAGCGACCGGTGCTGGCCCAGATCGCAACGGGGATGGAGCCGCCAGCATCTTTGATCGAGAAATACAGGTGGCCGGCTGGCCCTGGCCTCCTGAAATTGGAAACCTCGCCTTCAACCAAAATCTTGGGAAGAACCTGCTTAAAAAAAGCGTTGATTTGGCCAACAAGCTGGGTGACCGTTAATGCGCGAGCCTCTTCAACGCCGGCCTTGGAGCCGCCTTTGACGTTGGAAACTGGTTCTTCCTTGGCGAAAGGCTCTGGAAAAAGCATACATTATCAGCCTAAACAAAAGTCTGGCTGAACCTCTAGACCGGGACGCATGCGATAAAAATGGCACATGGCCATTTCCGGGCCGCCCCGAAATGCACATCATTAGTTTAGGAATCCAGCCACCCATTAGAAAGTGGCACAACAATCTGAAGATGCCAAAATTATGGAAGGTTAGGCAAAGTTGGAGGGCAAAACGCCTTACGGGGCTAGTGCAAAATCACCGGATGGACGACGCAAAGCGGTATGGAAATGATTGGCCGGGGTTCCCTCGGCATCACTCTGAACATTGAGAAACTGGACCAAAAATCCCTTACCACTCACACGGTAAGTCATGGGTTTGCCTGGCTTGTCCGCCTCAATCGCGAAAGCAAATCGAAGTGAATCATCTTGGCTGTCCGTTACGCGGCGCCATGTCGCAGCTTCGACATCAGCAGGCATTCGGCCTGTGTATTCCCGAAGCACCTGATGAAGTAACTTTTTCTGATTGTCATCCATTGCTGTCCAGCGAATTCCGTCTTCAGGCTGCTGGGGAGCCTTGGCGTTTGCCTGGTCCACTTCCGCCATCAGGGTGTTTGCCCGTGCCTCGCGCTTTTGGTCTTCTGAAAGGCTTTGAACCAAGGTTTCAGCCTTGGAGAGAGTGCCAGGAAGAGTGGCTACACCAACCTTTTTTCCCGACCGGATCACCGCGGGATTTGAGCAGAAAACAGAAGGAGTGGCCGAGACAACCTGATCACCCATCAGGGTTACATTGAGCGTGATGTGATGGCCTTCGAAACGCCATCCCCATCCTTTGGCATCGCCAGGTTCTCCAAAGACGCTCACGAAATACCAAAGCGGATTACGGATATTAACCTTGGTTTTTTCCATTTCATCAAGAACCGCTTCCAAGCTCATGATTTGCCTGGCTTCAGCATATCCGCGGTCGCTAGTGCCAGTTTTTAAAAGAGCCAAAGCCAACTCGCGCTGCTCATCGGTCATCTTTTCCATCCGAAGACCTTTTCGGGTTGGATTTTTATCTTTGTCCTGAAGGGGGACAAAATGCCATCGGGTGCGCTCGGGAGAATCGAATGGCATGAGGGCGGCAGCTTTTTGGTTGTCATCCAAAGATTGTGCGAACGCCTTGGCAGCACTTGCCATTTTGGGGCCGCTCGGTTTTTCCGATTGGCTGTCTGCCTGGGAAAACCATGCGCAGGCTATGGTCAAGCCAAATGCCAAACCCAACCCGCCAAACATTCCAAAAGTTTTGGAAATGTGACCGGAATCTGAACAGCATAGGGCCATGGTTTTGACTCCAAGGTTTCAAAGATTAAAGCTGGTCCGGAATGTCTAAAGAGAAAAATTAACCAAAGAAAATGTCAATAATTGTGTACTTCAAAGTACCCTTGGGAACAATAATTTCCACCGTTTCACCGCGCCGGCGGCCCAATAGGCCCTTGCCTCTGGGGCTGGTGGTTAAAATCTTGCGTTTTTCCGGATCCTCGTCCCCTGGACCGACAAGGGTGAATACCACCTCCTTGTTCTCGATCAAGTCTTTAACCTTCACGCAGGAGCCGAAAACAACCGTTTCGGTGGACAGAGTGCTCGGATCTACAATCTCCGCCAGCGCCAGTTCTTCTGTCACCGCATCAATGCGTGCCTGAAGCATGCCTTGATCTTCCCGGGCCGCATGGTATTCAGCGTTCTCGCTGAGGTCACCCAAATCACGGGCAATGGCGATTCGCTTCGCGATCTCGATCATTTCCACATTTTTCAGACGATCGAGTTCGATCTTCTTGCGATCATACCCTTCACGGGTGATCGGGATCCGTCCATTGGCCATGCCTCGCTCCTTCAGAATCCAAGGAGGTCAAAAAAGGAAACCGGTGCCATCAATCAGGCACCGGTTGTCCCATAAACTTATCAGGTATCCTGACCGTTCTAAAACCGCTTTGCAAGACAATTCATTCCGGCAACCGGTTGTTGGGCAAAAAAATACGACAAGTTCACTTTAAATCATTGCCCACAAAGCACTTGGCTATTTGCGCGCTCCTGCCAACAAATACCCAATCAATTGGGCCAAATCTTCCTTACCCACCTGATCAAGCAGGTTGGCGGGCATGGGCGAAAGGGGCGAGGCGGAGCGTTCCTCAACCAGTTCGCCATCGATACGAACCTCTTTACCGGCTGTATCCGCCAAAATCAGGGTTTTTCCTTCCTCCCTTAAAAGCAGGCCGCTTACCACCTTGCCGTCTTTCAGGCTTAAAACCGTGGTTCGAAAGGCTTGGTCAACATTTCGACTGGGGTCAAGAATGTCTTCCAACAACCTGTCAGCACCGCGAATTCCAACACCATCCAGTTGGGGCCCAATTCGCGACCCCTGCCCGGAAATCTGATGGCACGCGGCACATTGTTTTTGGAAAACCGCCTTTCCCTTTTCTAGGTCAGAAGTGGTCTGCTTGATGGTGGCTGTCACCTGACGGATTCGCTCAAGCGCCCCCACATCAGCATCCGGAATACCTTTCGTCAGTTCTCCCAGGTCCTTTTTCCACGGCCCATTGTGCTTGGAGATTCGGGTTTCAACCGTTCGCTCCCTAAGCACCCTGGCCGAGGTTTTGCCTTGGCGAACCAGGCTAACAAGCTTTTCAGAGCCCTCAGGGGTGAGCGCCAATTCCTGCGCTACCGAATTTTGCAAATTCGCAGGCAAGGTGATCAGGGCCTTGGAGGCCGTTTCAAGCCCAATAGGGCCACAGCTTTTGGCCAAGGCCTGCCCGCATTCCCGTCGCAGATTGTCAGGGGTATCACCACTTTGTAGTAACTGGCCCAAAAGATTGGTCACTCCACCTGCGTCCAGTACCACCAAGGCCCTAAGGCTTGCCAACCTTAAATCTGGCTGTTCATTGGCAAGCGCCAGGGTAGCTAATAATTTTTCCTTGCCTTTGCCAGTGGTCTGGGCCAATTCCACACCATCCACCCTTGAGGCTTGGTCTTTGGAACCAAGCAACTCTTTCACCAAGGATTCTGCCTGAATTAGCAAATCAGCAGGGACAGCCGTTCCAGCCGACTGGCAACCCTGAACCAGTGCCCTGATCCAAAATGCCCGAGATCGGTTATCTGCTCCGGATTCGGCAATCCATGCTGCCAGTTTGTTCAACTCGGCCTTGCTCCCATGCCGCGCGATTAAACGGGCCATGTCTGGAATTTGGCCCTTCATGGAGTCACTCAGGTTCTTACCCTGAACTCCCGTCAGGGCTTGGGAAAGAAAGCTGGCCGAATCCTTGTTGGCAATTCCCAAAGCGGCCCTGCAAAAGATTTCTGTTTTAGAGGCGGTTGATTTGCCTTCATTTAGGTGGGCCAATGTCTGGCCGTGCGACAAGCAGTCACGCAGTGCCACCAAGGCGGTGTGATTTCCATGGGTGTCGTCAGGGGGCCATGCCTGAATTGCCGAAACCAAGGCGTTCGCCACCGTGGGGCCTTGACTTTTACCAAGGCTTTCTGCCGCCGCACGAGCCACCCTTCGATCCGGATCCCCCAACGCGCTGATCAGGATTTTCTCTCCTTCTGCCATCGGGGTTGCTCCCAACAGAAGCATGGAATGGGCCCGCTGTAACGGATCGGCATGGGATGCCTTTGCAAGCACGGTCGCTGCATCCAATTTTCCAAGGCGTTGAAGAACCCAAGCTGCCAAAGCCGAGCCCGGGCCATTACCCGAGTTGGCCAAATCACGCACAGCCTCGTGTTCGCCACGAAGCGCCAGCTGATTGGCTGCCAGCATCCGCTTGGCTGGATTGTTACTGGCCAAGGCCGCAACAAGCCGTTCAGTTGGTGCGGTTGAACCAAGGTCGGGCAAGGCTTTGGAAAGTTCTTCGGGGGCGATTCGCCAAATGCGCCCTCGGGTGCGGTCACGGCCCGGATGGGTTAGTGGCACCTCATAGTGGCCAATGATCTTGTTGTAAAAATCAGCGATATAAACCGCCCCATCTGGCCCCAGCTTGATGTCCACAGGCCTGAACCAAAGGTCTTTGGAAATCACCAAATCAGGTTGCTCCACCGCTTTGGGCGAGCTGCCGGTCCATGCCAGATTGTCACGGTTAACCCTGCTGGTCACCACATTTCCCAGCAGAATGGTTTCGCCAAAGCCTTTCCAAAGGCCTTCTGGCAACCAGCAACACCCAGCGATTCCAGTAGACCCGTGATCGTGGGGGCACATTTCCGGGCCAAAACCAAGACCATCATGCGGTTTGCCAAAACTGGGATAACTGGCCCCCTTAATAATGTTGTAAACCGGTTTCGAGTGACAGTCGGCGGTGAAAAGGTGGCCCCAGTCATCCATGGTCATGCCAAAGGGATTCACTTGCCCTCGCGTCCACACTTCAAGCTTTGAGCCGTCCGGCTTAAATTGATAGGTGTGGCCAGACTGCATCGCAATCGCCTTGCCCTGTTCGTTCTTCACCTGGCTTTCGTTGGCAAAGCCGTGGGTGGCATGGATCGAACCATCCAGGCCCCAAGTGAATGCGTTGGTCATGCCGTGGGTGTCGCGGAACCCATAGCCCGATAAAATCACCGATGATTTGTCAGCCTTACCGTCGTTGTCGGTGTCTTCCAAAAGACGAATTGCCCCAATGTCAAACACCAATGCCCGAGTGGTTTTACCTGAGGGCAAAGGAAGCAAGCCGATGGGAATATTCAGCCCATCCGCAAAAACGGTGATTTTTCTTGCCTTGCCGGTGGTGGGATCAAAATCCTCGAGAATCTTCACGGTGTCGCGTGGCTTGGTCCCCGGTGCGGCGGGATAAGGATATTCCAGCGTGTCGGTAACCCAAAGGCGGCCCCGGTCATCAAAGGCGATATTCATGGGCTTGTAGATCGCCGGGTCAGAGGCCACCAGCGTTGCCCCAATTCCCTTGGGAAGCTGGAATCCAGCAGCTTCTTCTGCAGGGCTCAATGCCTCACTCGGGGCAACCAAGGGCGGTTGTGCGAGTGAAAAGCAAATAAAAACCGGGGCCAGATACAACATGGCTCGTCTCCAACTATGAATCTGCTGTCAGTGTTGGTGCCAAGGCACCATGCAGGCAAGGATCTGAGCATAACCTTACCCATAAGCGGTGCAAGCGGTCCACAGGCGCTTTTGCTTTCTAAAATTCAGTTTCATGCTTGCCGATTCCAAAAAATCACCACCTGTCCAAGCTTGTGACTGCTAGTTGTTAAAATACTCCCATGCCCACTGAGCGCGTCTTGTTCGTCACTGGAAAGCTAGCCGAAAACTCCCTGCGAAGGGTGTTGGGCACCTTCATGCCCGAAAGTGGAATCACCCCCGAAGTGGCGGTGCTCCCAATCAGCGTGGCTGCCCTTGCAAACACCCGGTGGATGGCCCAGCGCCTTCATATTCCAGATGGGGTAAGCCGTGTTATCATCCCCGGGCTTTGCCCAGGTGAATTGAATCAACTCCAAGCATCAGGGCGGGGGGCTGTTCGATTTGAGCGCGGCCCCAATGATTTGCTGGATTTGCCAGCCTATTTCAAGCAACCTTCCCAGCCTCCAGACCTTTCCAAGCACAGCGTTGAAATCATTGCCGAAATCAATCACGCACCCCGTTTGGCGCCGGGTGAACTCCTTGCCAAAGCAAAGGAATTGGCTCGTGCCGGGGCCGACCGAATCGACATTGGTTGCGACCCGGGCCACAATTGGAAAGGGGTGAGTGATGCTGTTCGCCGCCTCGTCGACGAGGGGCTCAAGGTTTCAATAGACTCCTTCGAGCCAGAAGAGGTCAAAAAGGCGGTGCGCGCCGGTGCAACACTGGTGTTGAGCGTTCAGCGCGACAATCTTCAGGCCGCGCTCGATTGGGGAGTTGAGGTGGTTGCAATTCCTGATAGCCCCGGCTCACTCCATGGCTTAGCCCAAACAGTTGAATTCCTCGAAAAAAATGCGGTCCCGTTCCGCATCGATCCTATCTTGGAACCCGTTGGGCATAGCTTTGGTGCCAGCCTGCTTCGCTACGCATCCATGGCCACCTTGTTTCCCGGTAAACCAATCATGATGGGTGTTGGAAATGTCACCGAGTTGGCAGAGGTGGACAGCGCCGGAGTGCACATGGTTCTGCTGGCGTTAGCTAGGGAGTGGGGGGTAACCAGCGTCTTGACCACTCAGGTTGCCAATTGGTGCTCCAGTGCGGTCTTGGAGATAGACCATTTGCGTCGAGTGGTGGAACTTGCGGTAAACGAGCGCCGGCTGGCCAAATATCTCGATCCTGCCGTGCTTTTGCTGCGCGACCGCCGGATTACCCAAAGGACTGAACAGGACTTGGCCGACTTGCATGCCGCCATCACTGATAGCAACTTTCGCATCCTTGCCGAAGGGGGTGAGGTGCATGTCATGAATCACCGAACCTGGGTGAGGGGCAAAGAGCCTTTCGGGTTGATGCGTCAACTTGCCAGTCTGGAAGAGCTCGACTCATCCCATGCCCTTTACATCGGCTACGAGATTTCCAAGGCTGTCACAGCCCTCACTCTGAACAAGTCTTATGTTCAAGACCGCCCACTGGATTGGGGCTTTTTGACCCGCGCGGAGGTCATCCACCGCGATCGCCCCGACGAACGGGCCGCGCAAGGTGCGCAGCCATGAGGCCAAATCAAATCGAGGTTGCCGATTCAGGCGCTCACATACTAAAAATTCGCCAGCCCCTTGATCCCCTCGAAGCTCTCAGGCGGCTGGCCCGCCTCCCTTATTCAGCTGGCTTTTTGAGTCAAGGCTCGCCCCATGACCGTGGCCGGTTTAGTTATGTGATGGCCGACCCTGCCAAGGTCCTTCGGTTCGAAAACTCACGGTCAACTGGTGGTTCCCCCCAAATTTCATCGGGCCCAAACCCGTGGCAGGCTCTTGCCATGGAGGTGGCAGCCTGCCAAATGCCTGCCATTCCTGGTCTGCCTCCTTTTCAGGGTGGCTGGGCGGGAATGCTGGGTTACGAGCTAGGGGCCTGGCTTGAAAAATTGCCAGTTCAAAAATCAGACGATTTTAATTATCCAGAGATGGTATTTGGTCTTTATGATGTGGTCCTGGCCACTGACCGGGTCACCGGCGGTCAGTGGCTCATATCTACCGGCCTTGGTTTCGACGAGGAGGCCCGTCAGCGCGCCACGCGTGCCTGCCGCCGCCTTGAAGAGTTCGTCGCAAAATTGGCGGCTGACCCCCTGCCTTGGGATCACCCGTTTGATTTCGGAAGGGTGTCAACCCCCGCAAATCTGCGCGAAGTGCCAGGGAAGTCAGGGGTTTTTAGCCAGTTCAGTCGCGACGAATACCTCGCGGTGCTGCGTCGCGGCATCGAATATGTCCATGCGGGTGACTGTTTTCAGATCAATTTGGCCCAGCGCTTGTTGCATGCCGACCGGCCTCCCTTGGCCCTCCTGGGCCGGGTTGCCCGCAAGAACCCGGTGCCATTCGCCTGCTGGCTCGATTGGGGTAACGGGCAGTTGGTCAGTGCCTCACCCGAACGCTTCTTGCGGCTAGATCAAGGTGTTGTCTCCACGAGGCCCATCAAGGGCACCAGACCAAGAGGCGCCACGCCCGATCAAGATTTGGCCCTCGCCAGGGAACTGGAGCAAAGTCCCAAAGACCGCGCTGAAAACATCATGATTGTCGACCTGCTGCGCAACGATCTGGGCCGGGTTTGTATTCCGGGTTCCATTCAGGTTCCAACTGTGTGCGAGATAGAGTCCTTTCCCACTGTGCACCACATGGTTTCGGAGGTGCGCGGAAAGCTGAGGCCCGGCCTTGGTGCTGTTGATTTGCTGGCCGCCACCTTCCCAGGTGGTTCCATCACAGGCGCACCCAAAATCCGTTCCATGGAGATCATCACCGAATTGGAGCAAACGCGCCGCGGGGCATACTGTGGGTCGTTTGTCTGGATAGGGGCCGATGGTTCCATGGACTCAAACATTCTCATCCGCACCATCACGCGAATGGGCGGGTGGCTTTCATTCCCGGTGGGTGGAGGCATAGTGGCCGATTCCGATCCCGCCGATGAGTACGCCGAAACATTGCACAAGGCAATGGGCGTGTTGCGGCTGATTGAAAACGATTGAAAGTCAAACCAGATTCAGGTCTGCACAGCATCGAACAAAACCAGCGAAAATGGGCCAAACACGATCACTGGCAGCCATGCTGCCAATGCTGGGCTGACGAGGTCACTCTCACCCATCATCTTGCAGCCGTAAACCAAACCAAAAAACAGGCCGCATAAAATCAGGCACATGCCTGCCGAGATGAACACATTGCGGTTTTGGTCTCTCAGAATCACAGATACCCCAAGGAGAACCAGAACCATTCCCAAAACCGGACGAACCAGCCGCACATGGAAAAGCACTGCAAGTGAAGGGATACGGGCAACATCAGCCCGCTGCATTTCCTGATAAAGCCGTGTGGTGGAGGCGAAAGAAAACCAGTTCGGATTCCGGGTTATCGACGAGAAATCAACTTCCCGAACATGTAGCAAAAATCGTCCGGTGTCTAGCGGTTCCAAAATCGGGTTTTTCCGATCCCAGCCGTCAATTTCAGGCGGATTGGTTTGCATCAATTCCCAACGACCGCCCCGCTCGCTTTTTTCATCAGGATGAAAAAGCGCCTGCTTGGCCGTCAGGTGTACCAGGTTCCCGGCAACCGATTCAGGAATGGTCACCCGCAGGTTGTGCACCACGCGGGTCAATCGGTCCGCTTTTTCTCCTTCAATGTGGATACCGTTTGGCTCGTAGGCTCCCCGCACCGGAACCTCTTTTACAGCATGGGGGTCTTCCTTGGTCGACATCAGTTTGTCGGCGATCTGCGGGATGATCATCTCCGAATTTACAACCGTCAGGCTCAGGGTCAAAAAGGCGCCAGCCAATATGGGGGTGACAATCCGCCAGGTGGAGATACCCGCCGCAAGCATGGGCACCTGCTCGTTGCTCCGTTGCATCATGGCGATGGCGAACATGCTCGCCAAAAGGGCGATGGCTTCGCACAGGCGATCAAAAATCTGGGTCAGTTGATAGCCGTAGAAAGTGAAAATATCAATCACCACCTCCTTTGCCGGTTTGTTCTTGCCGGCAAAGTCATCCAGGTTGGTGAACAAGTCAACAATGATGTAAAGCGTCAGTAGGCTGGTCAAAACAACCAGGTACGACTTCACAAAACTCCAAAACATCTGGCGGTCTATCAGGGTGAACATGGCTGCTGGCCGATCTCCTGGTGAACCTGACTTTCCTGCCAGCGAGGCTGGTAATCAAGCAAATATTGCTTCACATACAGGTTAGCTTCGGTGCAGGCCTTGTCGCCAAAGCCCTGAGCCTTCATTTCGCGGTAGGCGTCATTCACTGTCCAGCCTTGGTACTCCACCCGGTAAAGGGCTGCCAAAAGCCCCGTGCGGTGAAGGCCGGCCTTGCAGTGGATAAGCATCGGGTAGTTGTTTGGGTCGTCATAGACGCTAACCATCTCGTCTAAAACCGCCGGCTTTTTCTTGGGGTATTCCGAAAGATGCACCAGATCCGGTTTCACATGGATGTACTTCACGCCTAAGCTGCGGCACATTTCCTGTTCGCCAAGGGTGTCCCGGGTGAGATAATCCTTCCGAATTGTCGGGTCGGGAAATTCCTGCTGCACATTCACTATCGACTTGATGCCATATCGCCTCACCGCATCGGCAAAACCGGCCTCGGTCATTTGGCCAGACCGATACAGCTTGCCAGGCACTGCCACGCGCAGCCTTTTGCCCTTTTCCCAAACGCTCCGGTAATAATTGAACAAACCAACACCCATTAGGGTGATCAGGACGACCGTGGCCGTCCCTCCAGCAAACCGTTTCATCCAGCGGACAGTTTCGGGCGGCACTAGAACTCTCCCAGCCTTCAAGGCACGGAAATCCCCGGACGGGACAACCGTTGGTTGGCGGGAGAATGCCCAGAACCCCCTCCCGGAGCAAGGTCATTCCAGCCTTTTCAACATTTTCCTTGACAAAAAGAGTGGTCGCATTGCCGCCAAAGACTTCCAATCGCACTACAACAGCAAGAAGCCAGATAGGCAGAGACAAAGGCGGATCTGTCAAAGAGATGGCGGCAGTGCTAGGGCAAAGGGGTACAACATGGGACGGTTTGCTTGTTCTCTTTCCCTTTTAAAATTCCCAGACTGCCTATTTTTTGCATTATTTCTAGTTGCGGGGGGTACCGTGCGATCCGATGAAGGCATGTGGCTATTGAACGATCCCCCCAAAGATTTGTTAGCCAAAAGGCATGGTTTTGATCTCACCCAGCCTTGGCTCGACAAGGCCCGCAAAGCCTCCATCAGACTCAACAGTGGCGGGTCCGGTTCCTTCGTTTCTCCAAGCGGCCTGCTCCTCACCAACCATCATGTCGGCGCTGACGCACTCGCCAAATTGAGCAGCCCTGGCAACGATTTGCTGACCACCGGCTTTTTGGCTCGTTCCCAGGCCGAGGAAAAGCCTTGTCCGGATCTTGAGATCAATGTTCTCATGAATATTGAAGATGTGACCGACCGAGTGGAGGCCTCCGTAAAAGGCCTGGCCGATCCTGCAAAAGCCAGCGCCGCGCGCCGAGCGGAAATTGCCCGAATTGAAAAAGAATCGTTGGACAAAACCGGATTTCGAAGCGATGTGGTAGTACTTTACCAAGGGGCAATGCATCACCTCTACCGCTACAAGAAATACACCGATGTCCGAATGGTTTTTGCTCCCGAGGGGGCGGTCGCCGGTTTTGGTGGCGATGTTGATAACTTCGAATTTCCCCGCCACGGGCTCGATATCTGCCTGCTCCGCGCCTACGAAAATGGCAAGCCAATCGAAAGCAAAGACTTTCTGAAAGTTCAGCCCGCCGGCCCTGCTGAAAACGACTTGGTTTTTGTCACAGGCCACCCCGGGGTGACCCAAAGGCTTGAAACTGTGGCCCGCCTGGAATTGCGCCGTGACCATCTTCACCCATTCATGTTGGGCTGGCTGCGAACCATGGAAAATGGCCTCACCCAATTCGCCGCCGGCGGAGCAGAACCAGCCCGTTTGGCCAACAAGGTTTTCCATTCAATTGCCAACAGTCGCAAGGCCCTCACAGGGCAGTTCATGGGCCTGTGCGATGAAACTCTCATGGCGGCCAAGAGGAAGGCCGAGACGGAATTGCGAGCCCAAGCGAAATTTGATGTGCCTGACCCCTTTCAATCCATTGCCCAAGCCTGCGCCAAGCAAGTGCCTTTTCACAAGGATTTTGCCTTGGTGGAGCGTGGCATGGCGTTGGAAAGCGATCTGTTCACCATTGCCCGACATCTGGTGCGCATGGCCCGGGAAGACACTATCCCAGGGCCCGAGCGCTTGAAAGAATATCGCGAGTCAGCCCGTTCCTCCTTGGAGCTGTCGCTGTTTTCCCCCGCGCCAATCCACCCCCAATTGGAAAAGATTAGACTCACCCTCAGCCTCACCTGCCTGGCGGAGCAATTGGGTGCAACCCACCCGCTGTCGCGGAAAATCTTGGCCGGCAAATCTCCCGAGCAGCGGGCTCAGGAGTTGGTCGATGGCAGCCGCCTGGCCGATGTGCAGGAGCGCCGCCGACTGGCCCAAGGTGGCCAAAACGCCGTGAATGGCAGTTCCGATTCCATGATTGTTTTGGCCAAAGCGATTGATGCCGAGGCCCGTTCCCTCCGTAAGCGCCTCGAGGAAGAGGTGGAGGAACCAGAACGCCAGGCCCAGCGTGCCATCGGCCTTGAAAGGTTCCGTATCCTGGGCAAGACCATGGCCCCCGATGCCACATTCACCCTGCGTTTAGCCTTTGGCCAAGTAAAGGGATACGAAGTGGATGGAAAAAATCTCCATTACCACACCACCTTCGCCGGCCTGTTTGCCAAGGCCGATGATCACGAAAACACCCCCCCCTTCAAACTGCCCAAGCGCTGGGTTGATCGGAAATCTGACCTGAATTTGCAAACCCCCTTCAACTTCGCCTCCACTGCCGACACCATTGGCGGCAATTCGGGCAGCCCGGTTCTCAATCGCGCCGGTGAATTGGTGGGGGTCAATTTCGACCGCAACCGCCATGGGTTGGTGCGCAATTTTGTCTACACCGACCTTCAGGCCCGCCATATCGCCGTCCATGCTGCGGCTATTGTTGAGGCGCTCGACAAGGTATATGGGGCCAGCGAAATTCTCAAAGAGTTAGGCCTGCGCTAAGCGGAATCATTATAAGAACAGAGTGAAACTAGGAGTAAAGACCATGAAATATGTGATTGTCATTCCAGATGGCGCCGCCGACGAACCCCAACCCTCATTGGGCGGCAAAACTCCCCTCGAGGCTGCTCACATCCCCAACATGGACCGCGTCGCCCAGCAGGGGATTCTGGGCTGGGCCGATAATGTTCCCGCAAGCCTCACCGCCGCCAGCGATGTTGCCACACTCAGCCTCTTTGGCTACGACCCGTTGCGTTATTACACCGGGCGTGCTCCACTCGAGGCTCGCGCCATGGGGATCAACCTAGGCCCGGCCGATTTCGCCGTGCGCTGTAATTTGGTCCATGCCCCGGCCGATGTGATGGTTGACTTCACCGCAGGCCACATCGGCAATAACGAGGGGGCAGCCCTCATCGCCACCCTTCAAGAAGCTTTTGGTGGCAAAAGGGTGGTTCAGGGCGATTCCGGCCCCGTGGAGGTGACACTCGAATTTCATCCCGGGGTCAGCTACCGCAATTTGTTGATCGTTAGAGGTGGCACCCTTGCAGGCAAACCCGCCGCCCTCGATGCCACCACCAAAACCCAAGCACCGCACGATGTGCCCGATCAGCCCACCACCCCGCACCTGCCCAAGGGGGTGGGGGCACAATGGCTGGTGGACCTGATGGAAAAAAGCAAAAAACTGTTTGCCAGCCACCCGGCGAATTTGGCCCGCCTGGCAAACGGTAAACGCCCGGCCACCCAGTGCTGGCTTTGGGGCCAGGGCAGTGTGCCTAACCTCGATTCTTTCGCCACCTTGCACGGCCTAAACGGCGCGATTATCAGTGCGGTAGATCTCGTGCGCGGTGTGGGGCAATTGATTGGCTGGAAACGCATTGATGTGCCAGGTGCCACCGGTTATCTCGATACCGACTACGCCGCGAAGGGCCGTCAGGCCATCGCCTGCTTGAAGGATCACGATTTGGTCTGCGTCCATGTGGAAGCCCCCGATGAGGCTTCCCACGAAGGCAGGGCCGATGCCAAAGTGCAGGCGATCGAGCAGATAGATGAACATATCGTCGGCCCCCTGCTCAAAGCGCTCGAAGGGATGGGCGAATACCGGATTCTAATCGAACCCGATCACCGCACCCTCGTCCGCACCAAGGCCCACACCCATGGCCCCGTGCCCTTTGCTCTTGCAGGCCAGGGCATCCACCCACCGGCCAAATTAGTAGCTGGGTACCACGAATCAGCGGTTCCCACTGATTTCAAAATTCAGGTCGGACATCTGCTTTTGGCCCACCAAATGATCGCTAAAGGTTAGGTTTTGCGGCTTGCCGTTATGTCTTGATTGCTTTTTCTGGCAAAATGGCAAGCCTTTTTACTTGACCTCCGGCCCTAAATCCGAAAGACTTATAGCAACCTGCTTGTTGGTTCCCATCAGACATCCCCTGTCCGTTGGAGCCGGCTCCTAGTTCATTCCCAATCCTTTTGGGAAAGAGGGACGCCCATGAAGAAGATTTTGCACATGGTTTGTGTCGTTGTTGGTTTGGTGACCGCCATGGCTTTTCAAAGCCGGGCAGGTTGGCCAACGGACGAGGCAAAAAAAGCGCAACTGCTGGGTAGTCCCACCAGTCTCACGGTCATGCCTGCCACTCTAGAACTTAAGGGCACCCGTGGTTTTCGCCAGTTGGTCGTGAATGCCAACTACGCCGACAAAATCAATCCTTTGCGCGATGTGACCGGTTTGGCCACTTTCGAGTGTCAGCCTCCGCAGTTGGTCTCCATCGAAGAGGGGGGCCTTCTAACCCCAAAAACCATGGGAAAAGGTAAGCTCATTGTTAAAGCCGGTGGCAAAACCACCGAGGTTCCCTTGGAAGTGACTGGACTGGATAAACCCAACCCAGTCAGTTTCCGCCACGAAGTGATCGCCGCCTTAAATGTGGGCGGGTGCAACATGGGGGCCTGCCACGGGACTCCATCCGGTAAGAACGGCTTCAAACTAAGCTTACGCGGGTTTGATCCTGTACTTGATCACCAGCAACTCACCCACGATGTTCTTGGCCGCAGATCTGTCTCCCATGATCCCAACATGAGCCTGGTACTCCTCAAAGGCTTGGCCCGTGTGCCCCATGAGGGCGGCCAGCGCTTCCCCAGCAACGGTGTCACCACTCGGGCTGTCGAACAGTGGTTGGCCGAGGGAATGGCTGACGACCTCGCCAATCTTCCTGCAGTTAAAAAAATTGAGGTTTTGCCCGGTTCTCGCACCATGCGAAGCCCTGCCAAGTGGCAGCAACTTTCCGTACAGGCCGAATTCACCGATGGTTCCAAACGCGATGTGACCCGTCTGTCGGTTTTTAGTTCTTCCGATGCCGGCATTGCTGAGGTCAATCCTCAAGGCGTTGTCGAATTCCGCCAAGCAGGCGAGGTGGCCATTCTAGTCCGCTACCTAGAAGAAATGATCTCGGTGCGCCTCACCTACCTCGAGCCCAAACCTCAGTTTGTCTTCCCTTCGTTCCCCGAAAACAACTACATCGATACCCATGTCTCCAGCAAATTGCGCCTGATGGATATTCCTCCCTCAAGCCTCTGCTCAGACACCGATTTTGCCCGCCGGGTTTATCTCGACCTGTGCGGCGTTCTTCCCACTCCAGAAGAAGTGAAGGCGTTTCAGGCAGAACAGGCTCTCGACAAGCGGACCAAGTTGGTCGATGCGCTACTCGAGCGACCCGAATACGCTGATTTCTGGACACTCAAATTTTCCGATGTTCTCAGGTCTAGCCGCAAAACCCTGCAAACCAAGGGCGTTCACTCCTTCCAGCAGTGGCTTCGCGAGCGTATTTCCGCCAATGTGGGCATTGATCAAATAGTGCGTGACATCCTCACAGCTTCAGGTCCCGCGGCGAACAACCCGGCCGCCAGCTACTACCGCATTGCCCGCGACCCGCAAAGTCTGGCAGAAACCACTGCCCAGCTCTTTTTCGGGGTGCGTATGCAGTGCGCAAAATGCCACAACCACCCGTTCGAACGCTGGACTCAAGACGACTATTACGGCTTCGCGGCATTCTTCGCCCGTGTCAAAACCAAGGCCGATCCCAATCAGCCTGCCGTTGGTGCCAATGCCCCAGCAGGCGAGATTGTTTTTGCCGATCGTGGTGGCGAGGTCACCCAGCCCCGCACCGGAAAAGTGATGATCCCCCGATACATGGGCGCTGGAGATGCCAAGGTCGAGCCCGGCCAGGACCGCCGTGAGGTGCTGGCCACCTGGATGACCTCGCCCGATAACCTATTCTTCGCCCGGTCAATGGTTAACCGAATCTGGTTCCATGTCATGGGCCGTGGTGTGGTCGAGCCGGTCGATGACTTCCGTGAGTCAAACCCCTCCGCCAACGATCCACTGCTCGATGCTCTGGCTCAAGATTTTGTCAAAAGTGGCTTCAGTCTCAAGCATCTGGTGCGAACCATCTGCCTCAGCCGCACCTACCAACTTTCCGCCAATCCGGTGGATGGAAACAAAGACGACACTCGCTATTTCAGCCATGCAGTCTCCAAACTCCTCACCGCGGAGCAAATGCTCGATGCTATCTGCCAGTCAACCGAGGTGGCCGAGAAATACCCCGGCCTGCCCATGGGCACCCGGGCAGCCCAATTGCCAGACGGCGAGGTCAATAACCAGTTCCTCAAAACCTTTGGCCAGCCGGCCCGCGAACTTGCTTGCGAGTGCGAGCGTGAAAGCGACAGCAACCTGGCCCAAGCCCTGCAACTCATCAATGGTCCCACAATCAACGATAAGTTGAAGTCCCCCGCCAACCGCTTGGGTCGCCTTGTTACCGCCAAAAAATCCGACAAGGAAATTCTGGCCGATCTTTATCTCTCAACGCTCTCGCGTCAGCCCACACCCGAGGATGAGAAAATTGCCCTGGCCCACCTCGCTAAAGCAAAAGACCCGCGCAAGGCTTGGGAAGACATCCACTGGGCCCTGATGAACACCAAAGAATTCTTGTTCCGCCACTAATTTCCGGATTCTGATATGCCCACTCTTGAAGGTGATTTGGTTTTTCCCGACAGGACTGAAAAGGGTCGGGTGGGCTGGTCGGGTGATTTGTTAAGCTCAATTGGCACCAACCTTATCAACGGTCCGGGACAAGGTGAAATCATCCGCTGGGATGGTTTCATTGCCCCGGGTTTTCTCGATATCCATGTCCATGGCGGCGATGGTGCCGATTTCATGGACGGAACCGCCCCGGCATTCCAAACTGTCTGCCGGGCCCATGCCCGCCATGGCACAACCCGTCTGCTTGCTACCAGCACCGTTGCGCCATCAGACCAAATCGACCGGTTCCTCGAAATCTGCGACAGTCTTTTGGATGCTCCTACCGGTGGCGCCCGCATAGCAGGTGCACATTTTTACGGCCCCTATTTTGCCCCGGCTGCCAAGGGGTGCCATCCGGGGGAAGGTTTGGGTGATCCTGCCCATTTGAAGCCCGAGCGATTTTTGGATCACCGATGCGTGCGCACAGCGACAGTGGCACCCGAACTGCCAGGAACAGCAGACTTTTTGGTCGAATGCAAAAAGCGCGGTATTGTTGGGTGTCTGGGGCACTCGCATGCCACCTTCAGCCAAGTGGCAGATGCGGTAGCGCTCGGTGCCCGCCATGTTGACCACCTCTTTTGCGCCATGTCCGATCGGGCCCGCCTTCGCCAAAGCCAAACCTACCCCATGCGTGGTGGCCTCCTAGAGGCAACTTTGGCCATCGATGAATTAACCACCGAGGTGATTGCTGACGACCGACACCTGGCCGACGAATTGCTGTACTTGGCCTACAAGGTAAAAGGCCCGGACCGTTTGGCGCTCGTTACCGATTCAATGCGCGCCATGGATATGCCAGATGGCGAATATTGGTTTGGTAAAGACGGCATGGGGGAGGCCATTCGCAAGGCTGACGGCGTCGGCCTGACCCTCGATGGCAAGGGACTGGCTTCAGCGGTGCAAGGCCTGGATGTGGGCATGCGTGCCATGAAAAGAGCCAGCCGGGCCCCATTGCATGAAATTATTCGCATGCTCACCCTGACCCCAGCCCGCATTGCTGGCCTTGCTGACCGATTCGGCAGCCTTCAAGTCGGCAAAGCCGCAGATTTGGTCCTCTTGGACCGCCAATTACAAGTGCGTGGCCTAGTGGTCGCTGGGGAGTGGGTAATCAGGCCTTAAGGTTACGGAAACAAAACCCATTCTTAATTCGCGCGCAAACAAATCAACTCTTTCTCATCCCTCAAATACAATCTTCCGTTCGCCAGCGCCGGGTGCGACCAAGTGGCCCCGCCAACTTTCGCTCGACATAACTCCTTGAAGCCGGTTGTGTTGGGCTCAATCAGCGCAAGCTCCCCTTTGTCCTCATGCAGCAGCATGCGTCCATCAGCAAGGCGAAGCAGGGCAGCGTGGTACTGGCCTGTTTTTTGCCGGCTCCAAAGCACCTTGCCTGTTTCAGGTTCAACGCACCGTAGCGTGCAAGAAACAGGCGGCAAGAGTCGGCCCGTCACCATCAACAAGGCTTTACCATCAGCCGTCGGGCAGGGGGTGGAAAAATAACAATTGAGCACCGAGCTTTTCCACAGTTGTTTGCCTTGTTGGGTCAAATCCACCATGGCACCGCCTGCGGTGACGCTCGAAACAAATACCTTTTCTCCAAGCACCACAGGCGTTGTCGAACTTTCGTTCAATTGGTCCACCAGCCCGTAATGCCACAGTTGTTTTCCATCTGCAAGGTCCAGGCAGGCCAAGCCTTTACCCGTGAGGGCGAGCACGCGGTCACCTTCGGGCGACTTCCAATGAACTGGAGAACTATAGCTGGAACGGTCATCGGTTGCCTTCCACAGGGTTTTACCAGAGGCGGGGTCAAGTGCCACAATCCCGGCATTTTGTCCGCCAACCACCAAGACCAGTTTGCCTCCAGCAAGCAGCGGAGACGAAGAGGCACCAAAGAACAGGTTTTTTCCGTTGAACTCCTTCAGGCTGTCCACCCGCCAGATGATTTTTCCCGTAGCCAACTCGCGCGCCACCACCATTCCAGAGGCACCATGGGTATAGACCTTGCCATCGGCAACCATTGGGGTGGCACGGGGGCCGTTGCCAAACTGGTTACTGAAGGGGGGTCTAGGGTCGGGACTCGTCCATAAGCTATTGCCGGTGCCGGGCATCCTGCCGAAGTCGGCAAGGAAGCAGCTCAGTTCTTCAGCTTCTTGGTCTTTGACTTTGGAGAACACCAACACCTTGTTGCCAGAAACCACGGGGGAGGAATGGCCCTCACCGGTGGGAATACGCCAGAGAATGGGCGGTGCGCCTTCCCACGGTCGCACGGTCTCAGTGGAAACACCATCGCGCGTGGGCCCAAGCCAGCCTGGCCAATCGGCCCCATGCGCCAGTGGCAGAAGCCCGATCAGGAAACCAAGGGCAGCGAGCGGGGAAGCGTGTCGCATGGCAAGTTCTCGTTGGGTGATGGTGGTGCCGTGATTGCTGCCCGGGCAGGGTCGTTCAAGAAAGTGTGCAGACTGGCATAATCCCAGCCTAACGCATGCCTGTCTGTGATTTCCTTCAGTCTTCGGATGCCTTCTTCCATGATGGCCTCCATGGCGCCCGAAAACGAAGGGTCGCAGAAATAAACCCGGCAGCCCAGCGGCCGGGTTTCACGCTGGCTACACAGCCCGTCTATTTGGAAAGGGCAGCCGCCCTCATCAGCGGGCATAGTCCAAGGAGGCGCCGCTTGCAGCAGGTGGCGGGCCTCAATCTGGCATAAATATAGTCGGTGGCCATATTCTTTGAACCGGCAGCACTTGCCAGAGGCATCACAGCGCGGCGAACACGCGCCCACCTCGGCATCAGCCCAAGCGTACAAAGCCTGAAGCTCGGTGGTCAATTGTCTTTCTTGATCAGTAGGGCTCAAATCCTGAACTCCCGCATGCGCGAAACGATCTCTTCCACACTGACCACCGAACCCTGATCAATGCCTGGGCAGCCCTCCGCCAAATTGTCCCAACTTTTGCGCGACTTCAGGTTACTTTCCCAAAAAGGCCAAGTGCGGCATTGCGCTGGACGCACAGGATAAATCACGCAGCCTTTGCCTTGTTCAAAAAACACGCAGTCCCCGTTGTTTTTCTCCCGCAGGGTTAGGCCACGGTGGCCTTTACGCGTATGCATCAGGGTGACTTCTTCCACAGTCACTCCAAGGTGGGCTGCAATCTTCTCGGCATCGCCTTCCTGCAACCACACATAGCCCGGGGCACCAGTGCAGCAATTGCCACACTGGGTGCAGGCGAAGGAGAGGCCATCAGCGTACCATGGTTCGGTCATTAGAATTCACCAAGTGAAGGAGGCCCGCAGCGGTGGGTTGACCAAAGTCTGCGCCTCTTCGTCCCCCGTAAAGGTTTCACGGGCCGGATCCCAGATTAATTCGCGACTTAGGCGGTAACCTATATTGCCCAAATGACAAATGCTGGCCGAGCGGTGCCCGGTCTCAGCCGGGCAAATGCATTCCTTTTTCAACCGAAGGCTTTCGACCCAGTTGCGGCGATGATTATTGGAGGGGTAAACCCGAAAACCTCCCACGGCTAATTCTTCCTTCAAGATTTCAGGCTTATCGGCTTCAATCTTGCTCCGGCTCACCCGAATGGTACCCTTGTCTCCAACGAAAACACAATCAGCCTCACCCCCATGAATCATCTCCAGCCCGCTGGCATACACATAGCGTAGACCGCTGGTTGCTTTGGGGTCCTTGGGGGGGATAATTTTCACAGGGCCAGATTTGTCCATGTCGAGTGCCCACTGCGCAATGTCGAAATGGTGGGCTCCCATGTCAGCCAGACCACCGCCAGCATATTCACGGTAAGCACGCCAAGCGGGGAAGTGCCCGTGCACCCCCTTGGGGCAAAGGTCCGAATGGTAGGGCCGAAAGGCGGCTGGCCCCACCCAGCGCTCCCAATCTGTCCCTTCTGGCGTTTCTTGCGCAGGAAGGGCGCATGCGATGGCGGGCACCCCCACTCCAATGCGAATGACCTCCAACTTGCCGATAAGACCATTGCGGACGCGCTCAACCGCGTTACGGAAATGGCCGCCAAACTCGCTACGCTGCTGGCTACCGGTTTGGAAGACGATACCAGCCTTAGCCACCTCCTCCACCACCTTGCGACCTTCGCCGATGGTACGGGTGAGAGGTTTCTCGCAGTAAATATGCTTTCCAGCCCGCGCTGCATGCACCGCCTGCAAGGCGTGCCAATGGTCGGGAGTGGCGATCACCACTGCGTCTAGCCCCTTGAGGTCGAGCAGCTTGCGATAATCATCAAACTTTTGCGCCTGCTTGCCGGCTGGTTTGTAGTTGGGGTGGTTGGCAACCGTGTTGGCTGCACTGTCAGTCCGTTCCTTAACCACATCGCAAACTGCCACCACCTCGATGTCGTTCATGCCCAGAAAACTGCCCAAATGCCCGCGGCCCATCGTTCCCACGCCTATAAATCCAATAACTAGGCGGTCGGAGGGCGCAGCCCGCACAGTAGAGCTCACAATGGCCCCTGTGGCAACCGAACTGGCAATTGAATGAAAGTGGCGACGGCTGATAGTATTCATAGTTAAGTGTTCCGAGTGGATCTTTGTGCCCTAGGGCTCAGGTTGTTGTAAAGATGAACCAAGTGGCCCAGTGTGCAATAGTCTGACAGGCTTTGCCCCTTCGGGCAACCTCCAGCCCCTTCGGGCAACCTCAAAGATGATTGGGGAGAAGTTAGATGGCTTCCCGTAAAAACCCGGTCCAAGAACAAGCCATAAACGGCATCGTTGGCATCGGCCTCGACCAGAAAAATGATGATCAGGAAAAACGGGTTACCCAAAGTGACCATTTCCTGCTGGTTGGCGGCTCCGAGGAAACGCACGAGCGCATGCAAGATACTGCCATCCGCTTCGATGAGCGCCTGCGTGAGAAGGGCAAGCGCCTGCAAGATACCTGCCTCGACGAGGTGCGTGATATGCTCCGCGACTCAATGCGATGAACGATCCTTTCGACCTCGATTCCGCCGCTCAGTCCCAGGCCGAAAGGCTTATGATTGGTCTTTGCCTTGTCGGGGACGAAGCAGGCTCAACCCAATTGGTTGATGGTTACCTGCAGGATGTTTTTCGGGTGTGTCTAACCATCCTTGGCAACCAGCATGATGCGGAAGATGCCACCCAAGACACTTTTGTTCGTGTCTTTCGTTTTCTTGAAAAGTGGGATGGTCGCCCCCTAAAACCGTGGATTTTAACCATTGCCGCCAATGTCTGTAGGTCTCGCCTCAAATCATGCAGGCTCACCCAAGAATTGCCGCTCCAATTAGCGCAGCCTCCTGAAAAAGATCAGGCTGATTGGGAAAATATTCCCATTCTGGATGGAGCAATAGCACAGGGCCTAAAAACCCTGCGCGATGAATATCGTCTGGTCTTGGTTCTTCACCACCAGCTTCATCAGCCGGTGGAGCGTGTCAGCCAAATGCTTGAAAAACCAATTGGAACCGTGAAAACTTGGTTGGCCCGTGGCCGACAAGCTCTGTGGACATGGCTGGTTTCCAACGACCATGTCAGGGTATCCGCCCCCTCTTCCGCTCGGGAGGAGAATTAAATGGGCTGCTTTCAATGTAAAAACTGGCTCCACAGAAGTTGGCTAGACCTGCCAAGGCCTGCTGAAGTGCGTGAGCATTTAGTAGCATGCCCGGCCTGCCGCGCCGAATGCGCTGGCATTGCCCATGTCTCCAACCTCTTGGAGGGAATGCCCCTCACCAACCCATCGGCTCTCCTCAGGGCCCGTGTACTGAATTCAGTTTTGGCAAACCGCCCAACAGTATTAATGCCTCAAATCAAAAAAAAGCCAAAACCTTCTAAGGTTGCCCATGGCCGGACGGCTCTTTCCATGGCCCTTTGCCTTCTGCTGTGCGCTGTTGGTTTGGACCAGCCTTCAGAAGAGCTGCCTCAATCCGGCTCATCATTCGCCATTCCCTCAAGTCAACAGCCTCATCCTGCCATAAACATTCCATCCGCTTGGCCCGCAAAAGAAGGCGCCATCTGGACCACTAAGCTCGAAGTGGAAAGCAAAAGAGCTTTAGATGTCGCCTACCGTTGTCTGCGACCGGCCGCCGAGGTGAGTTGGACTACCATGTCCAAGGCAATTCGTGAAGCAGCTGGCCCGTTTAGCTTAAATATTGGCTCGTAGCTTCGATAATTCTCTAAATATATTTATATCAAAATGTTGCTATTTGCCTGCTTTCACGCAGGCACCATTTTGAAAAATTGCTAAATGTTGTTCGTTCACCTTTTGGAAATGCACCACTCATGCCTTCGTCCCGAACAGTTCATGTCGAATTAACGCCGCCCATGGCAGAACTGGAACAATCTTTCCCAACGCTTCAGGAGCAACAGGCTGTTGTGATCGATATTCTTCGCGCTTCCACCACCATCATTCAGGCTTTGGCATCTGGTGCTGCAGCGGTTGTTCCATGCTTAACCCCAGAAGAAGCACGCGACAGGGCATCGTTTCTCGATCCCACCAAAGTTCTCCTGGTGGGCGAAAGAGGCGGCCTCAAGCCACCAGGCTTTGATTTGGGCAATTCCCCGAACGATTTCACTCCAGCCCGTGTCCGGGGCAAATCAATCATCATGGGGACCACCAATGGCACACGGGCTGTTTTGTCGGTCGCGGGAGCAAAGCGTGTGTTGGTAGGGGGGTTTGTCAATTTGTCCGCCTTGGTTGATGAATTGGCCCAGACCCAAGACCCGGTCAAAATTGTTTGCGCTGGCCAGCACGGTGAGCCTTGTGGCGAGGATATTTTGTTTGCTGGCTGGCTAGTGCGTGCCTTGGCCGCTCTGCCAGAGCCATTCCGCTCGTTGGAAGATTCTGGAACGCTACTCGCACTGTCAAAAGCCGGAAATATGGCCAAAGAACAGCTATTGGCCGCCCTTCAGGCCGAAGACCACGGCATGAACCTCCAAAACCTGGGTTTTGCCCAAGATGTCGAGTTTGCCGCCTCACTCGACTCCCATTCGGTGGTTCCACAACTGCGCCAAAACCCGTTTCGGTTGGAATTGATCGGCCCAGCCCCCCGAAATTGACCCATGAAAAGCTTGCTTGCGACAGGTCTTTAAGGTATCGGGGCCCAAGTATGGACCTATTTTGGCTTTTGGGAAAGGATGCTTAGCGATGGAAATGGAGAAATTAGTTGCCCTTTGTAAAAGGCGCGGTTACCTCTTTCAGTCAAGCGAAATTTACGGCGGACTTAACGGCTTTTGGGATTACGGTCCCCTCGGTGTTGAGTTGAAACGAAATGTCAAGGAGGCTTGGTGGCGTGACATGGTCACAGGCCACAACGAGCTGAATATCTCCTCGGGGGCTCCCACCACCCACCAGATGGTCGGTCTCGATTGCTCCATCATCATGCATCCACAAGTTTGGAAATGCTCCGGTCACTATGACCTGTTCCACGATTTCATGGTCGATTGTCGCGTTTCCAAAAGACGCTATAGGCACGACCAAGTCCGCGGCCGATGGGTCGAGGCCAAAGATAGGAAGATTTTTGTTGCCAGCCAGGTCGGCGGCGAGGAAGGTCTCAAGGAAACCGAGGCCCGAGCCCTCAAGTTCTTTAACCTGCGTGCCAAACAGGCCGATGAGCTCAACTGGGTTTCCGACATGGTTTCGCTGACCACAGTAGCCGATTTTGCTCAGGTGCTTGCGCCAGAAGCAAATGAGCTGGGCAGTCTCACCGCCCCCCGCGAATTCAACCTCATGTTCAAGACTTTCGTGGGTGCCCTCAGCGGCGAGGAAGGCGCCGCCTTCCTCCGCCCCGAGACCGCTCAGGGAATTTTTGTCAATTTCAAAAATGTGTGCGACTCAACCCGCGTGAAACTGCCTTTTGGCATCGCCCAAATAGGCAAAAGCTTCCGCAACGAGATCACGCCACGTAACTTCACCTTTCGCTCCCGCGAGTTCGAGCAAATGGAGATTGAGTTCTTCTGCAAACCCTCTGATTCGCCCGCATGGTACCAATATTGGCGTGATCGCCGTTATGCCTGGTACCTCTCCCTCGGCCTTTCTTCCAGCCGGTTGCAGTTGCGTGATCACCACGCCGACGAGCTCAGCCATTACTCCTGCGGTACAGCCGATATCGAATATGCCTTCCCGTTTCTGCCGCCAGGCGAGTTTGGCGAGCTCGAGGGCATCGCGCATCGTGGCGACTTCGACCTGCGCAGCCACATGGAGGGCAAGCTCGCCCGTAAAGACGGCGAGCTGGTCGTAGAATTGGGCGAAGATGGCAAGCCCCGCCACAAGGGGTCAGGTAAGGACCTCCGCTACTTCGATGACCAAGCACGAGAACGATTCATTCCCCATGTCATCGAGCCTTCCGCCGGTGCCGATCGCGGCACACTGGCTTTCCTCTGCGAGGCCTATCACGAAGATGTGATTGAAGGCGATACCCGAGTGGTGCTGAAGCTGCACCCGCGCATCGCCCCAGTCAAGGCTGCCATCCTGCCCTTGGTGAACAAAGACGGCCTGCCAGAAATTGCCCAGGCCCTTTACGCCGAACTCAAAGGCGAGCTGGCTGTCCAATACGATGATGGCGGTGCCATTGGCCGTCGTTACCGTCGTCAAGATGAGATAGGAACGCCCTACTGCTTCACCATTGACGGTAAAACCAAGGAAGACCACAGCGTCACCATGCGTGACCGCGATAGCCTGGCACAAACTAGGGTGCCATTGAACGCCGTTCTCGATTGCATGCGGGCTAAATTGAAACCCGCCGTTTGATCCAAGGGCCGCTTATAAAAAGGTTGGGGGCGACCAGAAAATGGTCGCCCCCAACCTTTTTAAGTTAGTGCCGTTTTGTCTCAAAATTATCAGCGACCAAAACGCTTTCGCTCGTTTTCCTTCAAATAGATCTTTCGAATCCGAATGGCAGAGGGTGTCACTTCGACCAGTTCATCGTCGTCAATGTACTCCAGAGCCAGTTCCAGATTCACCTGACGGGGTGGTTTGATCACCACGGTCTTGTCTGATCCCGAGGCCCGCATGTTGGTCAGTTTCTTTTCGCGGCAAACATTCACTGTCAGGTCGTTGTCGCGACAGTGTTCACCCACAACTTGGCCTTCGTATACCTCGTCGCCTGGGGCCACGAAAAGAATTCCACGATCCTGCAGGGCTTCCAAAGCGTGCCCAGTTACCCGGCCGGTTTCATTGCTGATCAGCACACCGCTCGCCCTGCCCGGAATGGGGCCGCGGTTAGGAGCATACTCGTGAAAATTGTGGTGCGCGATAGCTTCACCACTGGTTGCGGTCATCAATCGGTTACGAAGGCCAATCAAACCTCGCGCCGGTATGGTGAACTCGATATGACTGGTCAAGCCATTGCTTTCCATCTTCAGGCATTCGGCCCGGCGGTTGCCAACCAGTTCCATAACTGCGCCAACAGCAACCTGAGGAGCTTCGATCACCAGAAATTCGATAGGTTCCATGGTCTCGCCGTCGATTTCTTTCATCAGCACCCGTGGCTTGGTAACCGACAGTTCAAAACCTTCTCGCCTCATTGTTTCGATCAAAATCGAAAGATGCAGCATCCCGCGACCGGCAACATGGAACTCATCAGTCTTGTCCGGTTCGCTCGTCACCCGCATGGCGACATTCTTTTCTAGCTCCTTCATCAATCGCTCACGCAGCTGGCGACTCGTCACAAAGGTGCCTTCACGACCGGCAAATGGTGAATCGTTGATCCGGAACACCATGCTCAAGGTCGGCTCATCCACTGCTATGGGCTCTAGCGCCGATGGACTATCCGGGCAAGCGATGGTGTCGCCAATGTCAATGTCGGCAATTCCCACAACTGCGCAAACATCACCCGAAAATGCCTCTTCAGCCTCAACACGACCCAAACGGTCAAAAGTGAAAAGGCCTTTAACCGGTAGGTTGGATTTGCCACCAGACCGGCCCATGTGGGCTATCCGTTGGTTCTTACGAATGCTTCCCGCGGTAATTCGACCAACCGCCAAGCGGCCCAGAAACTCGTTGTAATCAAGCGAGGTCACAAGCATCTGCAGCGGGTCATTTGGGCGGGTAACCGGAGGCGGAACATGCTTCAGCACCGCCTCAAACAAAGGAACCAGGTCGGTACCTCGCACATTCTGGTCAAGGGAGGCGATGCCATCCCGCCCAGACGCGAAAATCACCGGAAATTCCATCTGCTCGTCCGTGGCACCCAGCTCCAAAAATAGATCAAATACCGCATTCAGCACTTCCGAAATGCGCGCATCCGGACGGTCGATTTTGTTGATCACCACAATCGGCTTCAGGCCGCGGGCAAATGCTTTGCGCAACACAAAACGGGTTTGGGGCATCACGCCTTCCGCGGCGTCTACCAACAACAGACAGCCGTCAGCCAAAGTAAGCGTCCGCTCCACCTCGCCGCCAAAATCGGCGTGGCCAGGGGTATCAACCAGATTGATCTTGGTAACGCCGTACTGCAGCGCGATGTTCTTGGCCAAAATCGTAATGCCGCGCTCACGCTCAAGATCGTTCGAGTCCAATATGCAAGTACCACGCAATTCGCTTTCGCGGTACTGACCCGACTGGCGCAGCATTTGGTCTACAAGCGTTGTTTTGCCGTGATCAACGTGGGCGATGATGGCAACGTTTCGAATGTCTGAAGGCTTCATACCTGGCAATACCACCAAAAAACGAAATCACCCGCAAAAGCGGGATAGAATGTATGGACTATCAGCATATAGGTTACCATGAGGGGTCCCAACAGCCCATGCCAAAGCCGTCTTCATCCGATTCAAGTGGCTTTTTCATCGGGTAATGTTAAATTTGATTTCATTTTTTTGATTATTCCAGTTCGGGAGTTTGGGGGAGATCGGGATGGCCAAGCTTGAAATCTGTCTAGTCCGTCACGCCGATGCCCTCGATGCCGATGGCCGTTTGGTCACCTCAGATGCCCAGCGTCCTCTAAGTGGCGATGGGCAATTGCAGGCCAGATTATTAGGGAAAGCCTTGGCAGCCTACGGGTGGCATCCAGACCTATTGCTTCACAGCCCCTTGGTTCGAACTACACAAACTGCCAATTTCATGCTGGAAGGGGCAAAAAAACTTTCCATGCATTGGAAATCAGAACCGTTCGCCCCACTGGCCTCCGGGGCAGGAATCAGGATGGTCTTGTCCGGCTTGGAAAAGGCAAACCATAAAGGCAAGTTGGTGCTGGTTGGGCATATGCCCGAGGTCAGTGAGTTGGCGGGGTGGTTTCTGGGGGCTGATCCGGCCAATCTTCATTTCCCAAAAGCTGGGGCCATGCTGATTTCCTGCCCCCTCGGTCTCGCTGAGGGAATGGCCAGCCTTAAATGGTTCACCGATTCCGCCTGGCACGAATTGGCAGATTAGCTAATAAATTTTGACCCAAAACAGGTTTAACTGTCCACAAAAGGCGTAATAAACTTTAGATAATGCGCCATTAGGTCATCGGGGAATCTCTGAGCCACAAGCGCGTTAGGGTGCGCGTCCGTCGCCCAGCGGGTGTCGAAAACGCTCATCCCTCGCGTGATCTCTCCTTTGGTTTCCACATCCACTGCCATGGGTGCGAAAGTGATTTCACTTCCATGCAGCATTGCCAATAATGCCCCCAAGTCCTTCATGGGGAACCCCTCCACACCATGCTGGCTTGCCGACAGCCGCAGGCCAGATTGCCCCAGTTGACGCAAGAACTCCCCAGTGGGCGACCCGCAAGAAAAAATCCCCAAATCCGTTGGCGAAATCACCAGTGGAGTTGTCACATCGAGGGGTAATAGCTTCAGGTTAAACCCGGCCCAAAGAACCTTGCGGGCGCTTTCAGGGTCGCATCGGAAATGGAAATCCACTCCGGGTCCGCAATTTCCCGCTGATTTCCAGCACCCCCCCACCATGATCACCTGCTTGAGCAGTTTGGGCAGCGCAGGTTCGCGGTCTAGTGCGGCAGCCAAAACAGTGGCTGGCCCCATCAATAAAACCGTGTGGCGTTCCGGGTGAAGTCGGGCCATCTCTACCAGCAAACGGTCGCTGGTTTGGGTATGCATTGGGTCCGCTGCATGGAATGTCAAACCCGCCAACCCGTTATTCCCATGCAGTAACCGCCCGTCCACATCGAAATCTGTCGGCGGGGCAATACCAACCCGCGGCAAGCGGGGTGGATCAATCTGGTCTAAAATAATCCTCACATTGCGGGTGGCTTGCTGGGCGGAAACATTGCCCGCTGTCGCCAAAATCCCGGCAACTTCAACGCGAGGGTCTGCCAACGCCAGGCAAATGGCAAAGGCCCCGTCTACTCCAGGGTCGCTAATAAGTATTAAAGATTCAGGTGTGCTCATCAGAAAGCTCCCGGGGCAGGGGTCCAGCGCCGCCACCGTTCCAGCACATTCAAAGCGGCACCCGTGGAGATGGCCCGGCGGGCCATCTCCACGCCAAATCGCGGTTCCTCCACAACACCTGCGGTCCATAAAGCCAAGGCGGTGTTGGCTATCACTACCGATTCGGCCGGGGTATCCGTACCCTGCAGAAGGTTTTCAATCCGCTTCGCGCTTTCCTTGGGCCCCTCCGCTGCTAGGGCACTTATTTCTACCCTTGGAAGGTCTAATTTCTCGGGGGTGAGCTCCATTTCTCGAATGGTGGTTCCCTCAACCACTTTCACCAATGTTGGCCCCGAAAGGCTGACTTCATCCATGCCATCCAAACCGCGCACCACCGAAACGCGCTCCATTCCCAAACGGGCTGCCGCTCCCGAAATGCTTTCCAGCCATTTGATTTGGCCCACACCAATCACCTGCCGAGGTGTTCGCGCGGGGTTTAGCAATGGCCCAAGGGCGTTGAAAAGGGTCCTGAATCCCAGCTTCCTGCGCAAGCCACCAACCCCAGCCAAAGCCGGGTGATGCCTGGGCGCTAAGCAAAATACCACACCCACATCGTCAAGCTGCCGGGCGAGCTGCTCAGCCGCCCAATCGATTTTTATGCCCAAAGTTTCCAACACATCCGCACTGCCAGACCGGCTACTTACAGCCCGATTGCCATGCTTCACCACACGCACCCCGCACCCCGCAACCACAATGGCGGTCGCCGTTGAAATGTTGAAAGTTTCAAGCCCATCGCCTCCCGTGCCGCAGGTATCGATAAAAGCCCCAGTCACCGGCAACGGCACGCAAAGTGGCAAAAGATGCTGCGCCGCCGCCGCCAATTCTTCGCCTGTTTCGCCTTTGCAGGTCCAAGCAGTCAAAATTGCCGCCGAAACAGGGTCTTCAGGGGCTGCAATCAATTGTTCCATGGCGGCCTTGGTGCCTTCGGCATCAAGGTCGCATCCCTGAATCAAGGTTCTCAAGCTGGGGTGCATCTTGTCTGGGTTTCCGGCGGTTAGCTCGTTTTACCTTCAAGTCAAAGCCTAGCCCACAATTTGCCAATAAGAAACCACGGCATCTCCACGCCACGCCTTGAGGCAAAATTTTTCCAAAACTTCCTTATTCATCTTTCGCAATCCCGTTGTGCCGGACAAGGGGACGGAAGTGATGGCGTAGAATTCACCGGGATTGCTAAACAGATTGCCTCGAAGTTAGGCATATTGCCTGTTACCCACTTGCCAAAAGGCTCTTCGGGCTTTTTTGTCAGGTAGGCTTCCACCGATACACAATGTTTCAGGGAACTCACTGGGCAGGGTTTTGCTCGATTTGCCTGACTAAGGGCAGTTTTGGACCGCGGTCAATGTGGGTCTTTCAGTGCAAGCTACCCTCGGGT
>Ga0255124_1000039_pt1 | contig 50990 bp, 29 predicted proteins | sample Law_Cont_RepB_8d_FD_188564 | JGI IMG/M metagenome (GOLD analysis project Ga0255124, IMG submission 188564) | Freshwater microbial communities from St. Lawrence River, New York, United States - Law_Cont_RepB_8d | ecosystem: Environmental > Aquatic > Freshwater > River | place: USA: New York... | reverse complement strand
TGGTTTTGGGGGGGCCGGGACTGGAACAGTGTCTTCAACACCACCCTGAAACCCAACGACACCATGATGGATTGCGGTGCGCATGGACGGGGTTGGTTCGCGGCGCGGAGCAACCATTCGGGCGGGGTAAATGTGGGCCTGTGTGATGGCAGCGTGCGGTTTGTGGCGAATGCCGTCAATCCGTCGGCCTGGATGGCAGCCTCAACGCGCGCTGGTGGCGAAGTGCCGGGCGAATGGTGACCGCTGCAGTTCCGCGAACAAGTGGGTTAGCATTTTTTGGCCGCCCCCACTGCTGTTTTCGGAATATGCGGAGTATGAGTTGGCGGGATTTTCGCAGGCGCGGAATTTGCGGACGGCGACTGGGCCGTGGTCGAGTTGGAGCATGAGTGGGCCCTTGGCGGGTTCGGGGCGGGTCCAGTTGAGGCCTGTGGCGGATTCGACCACCTGGTCCTTGTGGACGATCTGCCCGTTGAGTTCGAAGAGGGCGTTTTGCACCTTTTTCGGTATGCCGTCCTTGGTCTCGACGGGCTTTCTGATCGCCTTGGGGGCGCGGACTATTCACGAGGTAAGCGACCTCGTGCGTCGAGCCGCCGCTGCTGGCAAATCTCTCGCGACGTTGGCGGTTGATACTGAAGTTCGATTCAAATCACCGGCAGATCGTGCTGCATTTACCAGCGAACTTTCCGACGCTATCACGAAACTCGTCGCCAAGTACCACGACGAATCGGCCCCACCTGGTCGTTCGCACCAATTCGTTGTAATGGCGCATCCCACTACTCAAGCACAGACGAAGGAATAGACAGGCATGCCGATCAAGAAAGACTCGTCAGGCAATCGGTCCATTGAAGCCGAAGTGGAAGTTCCGGGCACTCCCGATGAAGTCTGGAAGGCCATTGCGACGGGACCGGGAATCTCATCGTGGTTTGCGCCCAGTTCCCTGGAGGAACGTGTGGATGGTGAAAAAAGTCCAACTTCGGTCCGGGGATGGAGTCGGTTGGGACGGTGAAAGTCTGGAACCCAACCAGTAAGATAGAGATTAAGACGGTCGAAGGCCCCGGAAAGGTCGCTACTGAATGGACCGTTGAAGCTCGGTCTGGTGGTACATGCGTTGTCCGCGTGGTGCATCGCTGGTTCGTGGATACGGATGATTGGGACCAGCAATTCGAGATGCACGGCTACGATTCGAATTCGTTCTTCCGGATTCTGCGGCTCTACCTCACACATTTCTGCGGCGAGCCCAGTTCTCAGTTTCAACTCACGGGATTCGGGGCAGCACCCAAGGCTTCGGTCTGGACATCGTTGCACGACATTCTCGGATTGATGAGTCCTGTAGTTGGCGCGCGGATCGCATCGGGTTCTACTGCTCCGGCACTTACTGGAATTGTTGAGCGCGCGGGAGAAGCAGCCCATCCCGAAGAACTGCTTCTGCGTCTCGAATCCCCAGCACCGGGCATCGCTCATATGTTTGCAATGCCGATGGGAGGACAAGTTCTGTTGTCGATCCGGTTCTACCTGTACGGCTCCACGGCGGCTTCCGTCGTCGAGACAGTTGAGCCTCACTGGCAAACGTGGGGCGCTCAGCACTTTCCGATGGCCATGCCGCCAGACGGAAACTGCTAACATCAACTTTCAAGCCGAGTCAAAATTATCTGGCATGTAGGAGGGGGACAGGCAAATGACATTATCGGCACGAGCAAAGAAAATTGTTGCCGAGCTTACTCCCGATAACGTGAAGCTCGGCGACCTGAAAAAGCGTGGCAGCGAGATCAAGAAAGACCACGATCTGGCGACGGAGCTTTGGTCAACGGGAGAATATTACCCTCGCCTTCTCTCGATTCTCATATTCGATCCGAAACTACTCACCGAAAATTTCATCGATCAGCTTGCGTCCGATATGCTTCGGCATGAAGGCGAGGAACGTTGCCAACTAGCTGACTGGCTGTTAGCAAACCAGCTAGCCAAAGACAAGAAACATGTCTCCCATATCGCGACATGGGAGAATAATCCTTCCCCTATTTTGCGCCGCTTGTTCTGGTATGACCAAGCTCGCTTGCGCTGGGTCGGGCAGGCTCCCCCCGGCAATAGTGCAGCCTTGCTTGATTCCCTTGAAAAAGGCTTTGCGAATGCTGAGCCCGAAGTTCAATGGGCGATGAACTTCTGCGCTGGCCAAATTGGTGTTCACGAGCAGGCATTTCGATCCAGGTGTATAAAACTAGGCAAAGCAATAGGACTCTACAAGGACGAGCATACTGCCAAAAACTGTACGCCGTCATATCTTCCAGAGTTTATCAGAATCGAAGTCGCCAAGCGTGAATGACAACGAAGAGGATAATAGGGATCGCGAGCCGGCTACATCCCTAACTCAATCGCCTTCCGCAAATGGCTGCTTCGGTGCGACTCACGTCCGACACACCGACACGTTTATGTGCCGCAATCGGCTCGACCTCACAATTCTCCGGCGCATTCAATTTCGTCGAGAGTGACAGCGGGATTTGAACTCGCCAACACCTTGCCTGGTAATCAGTTGTGCTCTCGCGAATGCGGACGGGCGCGAATCCTCGGGGCGTTTTGAACCTGATGGGCAACCGTGAGCATTCTCTGGAAAGCGTTCCTACCAAATAACAAACAGCTCTCCACAAATGAACGCGGAGAGCTGTCTGTTTTTTAAGTCGGGGCGACAGGACGGCTATTGAACTTTTTCTGGCCGGATACAGGGGCTGGGTGGATCATCTTCACTTCTTTACAGGCAAACCGACATAGGGTGTGGGAAGACCCTCCCCGCTCTTCACTTCCCGGATCTGCCCGCTCCGATTCTCGCGAGCCAGGGTCGCAAACGGATCGCCAGTGAAGCAGACCTCCGAGAAAAAAGCAAATGTGCTCGCGTCGGAGGTGACGAACATCGGGGCCAGCTTGCCGGCCGTCGTGGTGTAACTTATGGTGCCAAACACTTCGCTTCTTCCGCCTCCTCGGGTATGCAAAAGGGTGCCCCCTCGCTCGGTCTTGTAGCCTAGAACCCAGACATCGCCCCCTTCATTAGTCAGGTGGTCTCCCTCATTCTCGATGTTCAACTGACGAGCCCAGACCCTTTGCCCGGCATTGACCCTGAAATTGTCAGTCGCCACGTCCTCTAGAAAGATCCGGCCTTTCCCGGCGAGCCTGATTTTTCGGCATTCGACGGATCGCAGGACCACCGTGCGGTTAGTCCGTACCTCGATGCCGCCGTTGATCGGCGCAAAGTGTTCGATTTCCACCATCGGCGCGTCGCCATCGGCGATGACGAAATCAATGGGCAGCAGCTTGTTGTAGTCGATCCAGTTGCCGACACCCAACAATCGACGCGCCTTGCCGCGTACCATGACCGGCGTTTTCAACAGGTAGCTTCCGGGAAAAAAGATCGTTGCTGCCCCAGAGTCAATCGCCCGTTGGATGGCGTCCGCTGAGTCCTTGTTCCCAGTGGGGTCCGCGCCGAATTCGTCCACGTTCGCCCACTTGGCTGGGTCACCCCATGGTGTCCGCGATGGTTCTTCCACGCCAATCCGGAGCGATTGCTTGGCTCCGCCGAAAGGGTTGAGGGGAACGCACGAGAAGTACTCGGTGATCTTGGGGCCTAAGCTTCCCGGCTTATCCTCGCCAGTCACACGAAGGGCGGCGGCGAAGTCCGGTGTCGAGACGTCCGCGATCGCGCGGGCGTAGCCGATCGTGTTGATATCCCGAAGCAGGATCCTTCCGCCATTGAAGTTGACCACCGCCGGCAGCCACTCGGCTCCGCCCTTGCCGATAAGTTGGGCATCCAATAGCGAGAATGTGCCGTAGGTGCAAACGGCCGGGACAGAGTTTTCGCTCCTGAAACCGCGTAAGGCGATGGCTTGTCCGGAATTCTCGAAGCCGTTCTTGCTCTGGCCGCTAAGTGTAATGTGTTGGAAAGTTTGGCTGTTGACCGCATTGCCGGTACGGATGCCAACTTCGAACCCACGGACTTCGACATTGCCGACGAACAGCGGACCGTTCATGTCACGGTGGGCTAAGTCGAGCCCGGTGACACCTTGGCCGTCTCGCGAAATTATGCGAAGATCTCGAACTGCCCCGGTATTGTTCGAGTAAAATTGCAAGCCGACCGCGCCGGGATTGCCGCGGCCGACATCAAAGGTTATGTCCTGAATGTAGTTGTGGAACCAGTCGGCGGATCCGTAACCCCCGCACCACATGATTGAGGCCGGTGACTTGGGGTCAATGCATGTCTGATCCGCGAGGCGGATAATCGTCTTCGAAGCGTTCTCTCCCTGAATCCAATTGAAGCCCCAGGCCTCCCGCCCGTTTGAGTTCTTCTTCGACCAAACCAATGTCTTCGAAACGAGGTAAGTGCCGTTGTGAAAGTAAAGGATTCTATGTTGGCCCATCAGGTCATTCAGAGCGCGTTGAATCGCGGCGGTGTCATCGGTCTTTCCATCACCTTTCGCTGAGTATGGCGGTTTCGTCACGTCCATCACCGCGTCGCAAACCGGGAAGCGGCGATCGGAATTGTCATCAAACGCCGCCCCAAGATTCTCGCCTGCGTGAGCCTGCCCGGCAAACACTCCTGAGAACAGAACGGCGAAAATCACCGCAACCGCGATCCTGAAGGTACGCATGATTCCTCTATACATGGTCTTGTCAACAATCCTCTAATGAGAACACGAGTTGACAGGGCCCCAGCATGTCGCTGTTACCACCGAAGGTATCGTACCGGAGGAAGGCCCATGAAAACACCTGGGCACCGTCACAGCCGCACTCGAATCCGTTAGCGCAAATCAATTGATTATGGCACGAAGGATTGGTTTGCCGATGTCCTGACTGGTAGCGGGATTTGAACATCGCATTATCAGTTAATCAAAGAAGTTCCTTGGATTCACCGGAACCATCATTCAACGCAGCGCGAATGAACAAATCTGTCGGGCTGTAACTATGGTTCCCGCAACGGAAAAGCCCTTCGACGTTCTCGCCGAAGGGCTTCTTTTGAAAAAAGTAGGGGCGGAGCAATTTGAGCCGCCAATGAGACAAGATAAAAGGTAAGACCGGAAGCTCCCTGACTAGGACTCGAACCTAGGACATGCGAGTTAACAGCTCGCCGCTCTACCAACTGAGCTATCAGGGAATCTCATCGCTTGAAGCGATTTGATCATTTAATAATGCTAAACCAAACGCCCCGGGGCAAGGCCAGCTTGCCGCAGGGGTGTTTTTGTTGAAAAAAACGCCGTAAATCCTAGCGCTGACTGGCTTTGCGTGGGGCAGGCATGATGCGGGTCTGAGAGTTGGTGACTTCCTGCTGAAGGATCTCCACCCCCTTTTCCAGCTGGCGATCAATACCTTTGGCCTTGTCCTGGGGTTCGGGCCAGAGGGTCACATCGGGTTCGGCACCGTTCATTTCAAGGTCTTCGCCATTGGTGGTTAGGTACCAGCCGCGGAACGGCAGCCGCAGGAAGCCGACGTCCATGATAGTGGTGCCGCCGGTGCTGATGACCCCGCCGGCGGTGGCCACGCCTACCAGTTTGCCGCGTTTGAGCGTCTTGATGGCATGGCTGAAAATTTCGGCGTTGGAGAACGAGTTTTGGTTGCACAGGACCACGATGGGTTTGTTCCAGGTGGCGAAGACCTTGCGATCGTGGGGGTAGCCGGGAGTGGAACCGCCCCGGGGGATGGTTACCGCATGCACGGGCTGGGTGAGGGCTGTTAGTAGCAGGTCGGCGGTGCTGCCACCGCCGTTCTCGCGCACATCAATGATGAGGCCCTGCTTGCCTGCACCTGCATCGTAGAGCGCCTCTTCAAACTTTTCGAAGCTAACCTGATCCATCGCCTCGATATGCAAGTAGCCCATTGTGCCCTTGGAAATTTGATCGACCCGCTGGCGGTTCGCGGTGATCCACATGGGGTAGAGCAGCGATTTTGCCGCGGCATAGCTGATGGGGCGAACCGCCACCTGGCGGTCTTTGCCTTGGGCGTCGCGTACCGTTATGGCTAAATCGGTGTTGGGGGCGACGGTGAGCAGCTCGGATGGGTCGATGCCTGCGGTGACTTCCTTACCATTGATTTTGAGAACAATTTCCCCCGCCTTGAGGGCGTGTTTTTTGTGGGCGGCCGGGCTGTCGGTGAGGACCGAGCGGATTTTCCAGCCAGGGCCGGGGAATTTCTCGTCGAACAGTAGGCCCGGGTGCACCGTGGTGAGCGACCACTTGGCGGATGGTGCCTCGGTGGCGGTGGGTGTGGTGGGTGTGCCCCTTCGGGCGGGGTTGGTGCCGCCATTGGCTGTGAATGCCAAGTGAGAACCATTCAGCTCGCCTAGCATCATGTTCACGGTGGTGGCCAAAGTTTCCAAGTCTGGTGCGGTGTTGGCCAGGGGAATGTATTTTTCCTTCACCTTGTTCCAATCACGGTTGTTCAGGCGTTCGTCGTACCAGTTGTCGCGCATGGTGCGCCAGCAGAGGTCGAATACCGCAGCGTGCTTGGATTGGGTGTTCACTTCTTGCAGGGCGCTGAAACGGTATGTGGTGCCTGAGCTGTCGCCAGCCGATGGCGCTGCGGTGGCTGTGGCCGGCTGTGGCCCGGTGCGACCCATTCGGGAAATCACCGAAGCGGCAGGGCTAGGTGGAGCGACACCACCCACCGAGGGGGTGAAGCTGGCGGGCACACCTGAGGCAAGCCAGACCACGCTGTTGGTTTTTAGCCAGCGCGTGTTGGTGCCAGTGCCCGAATTGAGCAATTTGGGTGTAAGTGTATCGGGGAATTCCACATAGTAGGTGCCGCGGATACCGTTGACTGTGGCCGAGAAGCCAAGTTTCTTGCTATCGGGCGACCAAAAAAGGTTTGATTCGGCTGAGTCGGAAATTTTCAGCGTGCGTAACCGTTCGTTCATGCGGTCGAAATCAATCACAACCGCAGGGGTTGTGGTTTTGGGGGCAGGCGTGGCGCCTTCTGTGGGCTTGGAGGCCACTGAGGGCTTGGCAGCCTCGGCTTCTGGTTTTGCGGTTACCGGGGTGGAGGGGCTGGCCGGTTTTCGCGATTTCATTTTTTCAATGGCTTTTTCCAGCGCGCGGTCACGGCTGCCCACCTCATCATCCTCTTTGCGCAGGTAGAGGTAGTGGATGTCGACCTCGTCGCCTACACGTCTGCCGGTGAAGGCGAGGACTTTTCCATCCGGGCTCCAGGTGGGCTCGCCCTCGTTGTCTGGGTGTCGGCTGACATTGAAAGCGGGGCGCGAGCCATCGAGCGGTAGAATGTAGATATCGCTGTTGAAATCGGAATCTTGGCGTGAGAAGGCAAGCCATTTGCCATCGGGCGACCAGTCGAAATCGGGCGCGGAGTAGCCGGGGGAGAGTACCCGGCCGTTTTTGCCATCGGCATCAATCACCGCCAGATCACCACGGCCCAAAACCAGTGCCAGCTTGGTGCCATCGGGGTTGAATTGCAGCGAGCTTTTCTGGTTGCCATCGGTGGTGATGGGGGTTTGGTTGAAGGAATCGTTTTGCCACCAGAATTTGGTGCTATCACCCTTGGTAGTCTTGATGATTTCGGTTTTGCCGTTGGCATCAGAAACAAAATAAAGGCTGTTGTTATCAGGCGAGAAGGCAATGGAGCGTTCTTCTTCAGGCGTGCGGGTGACCTGCTTGGGTTCCTTCAGTTCGGTGTCCATCACCCAGACATCGCCCCCGGCGATGAAGGCGATTTCGAGACCATCGGAAGTGAAGGCTGCACTGGTTGCCGAGCTGAGTGTTCGCCGCTCGAGTTTTTCGCGGGGGCGGTCAACGGAAGTGACGATATTGATTTTTTCGGCTGGCTTGGCAGTGGCAGGTCGCAGCACATACAGATCGAACAGATGGCGGAACACAATTGTGGACCCATCGGCCGAGAGGCTGGGCTGTACCACTGAATCGTCGGTGAAATGGGTCAATTGGCGGCCATCGCCAGTTGCCAGATTGTGTTCCCACAGGTTGAACGAACCCGATTGGCCACCCACATAGTAAAAACTTTTGCCATCTGGTTTCCAGATGGGGGCCAGCGAACCGCGCTCACGGGCGTGAACAACCGCAGGGCCATTTGCCAGAGGCGGATTTTGCAGCAAGCGGGTGAACTGTTCGGTAGCGCGGTCGTAGTTCCAAATTTGCCAGGCCTGGGTGCCGTAGTACCCCTTGCGCCACCACTGGGTACCTTCGCGGACAAAAAGCACTTTGCTGTTGTCGGGGCTGAGGCTTCCATCTTTGCCCGCAGTGTCGAATAGCAGTTCATCGCGCTTGCGGGTGAAAGGGTCGACCAGCACCATGCGGTCTGGGCCGCGGGTCCAATCGTAATCGCGCACGACCTGGGCGAGCAGTTTTTTGCCGTCGGCTGTCCAGCCCAGCAGTTTGTACCCGGCGGTGTGGAAGGTGACCTGCTTGGCGGGCCCGCCTGCGAGCGGCATTAGAAATAGTTGCGGCGAGCCTTCGCGGTCGCTGACAAAAGCCAAGGTTTTGCCATCGGGCGAAATGGCGGGTTGATCATCTTTGGAGGAGTGGGTGGTGAGGGGCACGCCCATTCCCCCCGTGGTGGGGGCCGACCAGATGTCGCCATTCCAGCCGAAGACAACCTGTTTGCCATCGGGTGACAGCGAGGGGTTATTGACCAAGCGCATGTTTTCCTGCGCTTGTGCCTTGGCCAAAGCAAAGCCGGCAAACACCGTAATCGAGCAAAAAAAAGGCAAAATGCGCACGGTAAGGCTCCTGGGGGCTGTTGCCAATCGCCACGGTGATGATGCCGGAAAGCCAAAGGTTCAGTTAATTAGGGAGGTTCCGGCGGAGCTTCTATTCTTTCGTAGTTTGGGGGCTTTGGCGAGGCCTGTTGGGGCGTTTTTGGGTAAAGAATCCTGTAGGAGGCCCCCAAAAACCAAAAAAAGGGCTCAGAACCTGAAGGAAATTCGCCTCTATTGCCCCGGTTTGGCGTGCGGGTGTACATTTTTCAGAAGGATTTTTGGTTTTTTTTGCGGGTCAGGGCAGATCAGTGCCTAACCCTGCTGCAAGGAAGCGGCCATGAACATGCATAGTCCCATCAGCGGGACCAATTCTCAGCGTATTGCCCGTTTGGAGCATCTGTCCCGCCAAATGCGGCGAGGCATTTTGGACCGTGCCTTTGCGGCGGGGGTGGGGCATATTGGCAGCGCGTTGAGCGTGGCCGATATTTTGGCGGTGCTTTGGGGCAGCGTGATGCGGGATGCGGGCACCACCAATCCGCAGCGTGACCGATTTGTGTTGTGCAAAGGCCATGCGGCTCTGGGGTTGTATGCCGCGATGCACCACACCGGCCGCATGGATAAAAAAACATTTGAAAGCTATTGCATGGAGGATACCCATCTGGGAGTGCACCCTGAGCCAACCCTGGAAGGGGTGGATGTGGGGACCGGGTCGCTAGGGCAGGGGCTGAGCGTGGCTTGCGGGTTGGCCTATGGCTTGCGGCTGGACAGATTGCCGGGAAGGGTTTTTGCCTTGCTGAGCGACGCCGAGTGCAACGAAGGCCAGGTGTGGGAGGCTGCCCAGTTTGCCGCACACCATAAGCTGAACAATCTCACCGCATTGGTGGATGCTAACGGCACCCAAGCATTGGGCCGTACCGAGGAAATCCTTGATCTGTCGCCCATGGCAAAACGCTGGGAGGCTTTTGGCTGGCATGCATTGGAGGCAGACGGGCACGACCATGCCTCGTTGCTAGAGGCGGTTGAGGCGCCACGCGATGGGCGGCCCAGAATGATCATCGCCAAGACGGTGATTGGCAAAGGGGTGAGCTACATGGAAGACCGTGTGGCTTGGCATTACAAATCGATGTCACCCGATGAATTCGCACTGGGCAAAGCGGAAGTGAACAGCGACATGCAGGAGGCCGCGGCATGAGAAATTCCTTTGTGGCCGAATTGGTTGAAGTGGCTCGGGCGGATGCCAGCGTGATGCTGCTGACCGCTGATTTGGGCTACAATGTGCTGGATGTGTTCGCGCATGAATTCCCCGACCGTTTTTTGAATGTCGGGGTGGCGGAACAGAATATGGCGGGCATTGCCACCGGTCTGGCACTGACTGGCCGGCGGGTTTTTATCTACTCAATCGCCACCTTTGCCACCCTGCGTTGCTTTGAGCAATTTAGGAATGGTCCGGCGCTACACAGCCTGCCGGTGTGCGTGGTGGGCGTGGGCGGCGGCTATGCCTATGGCAATTTGGGGCCCAGTCACTTTGCCCTCGAAGACATTTCCGCCATGCGCGCATTAGGAGGGGTACAGGTGGTTGCTCCGGCAGACCCCGGGCAAACCCGTTCGGCGGTTAGGGCCATCAGCCAATGGAATGGCCCTGCCTATTTGCGATTGGGCAAGGGCGGTAACCCGGCGGTGCCAGGTCTTGAAGGCCGATTCGGCTGGAACCAGCCAGAAACCATTCGGCAGGGAGACGATTTGCTTTTCATAGCCACGGGAGCGGTTGTTCCCGAGGCGTTGGCGGCGGCAGAGCGATTGGCTTTGAAGGGTATTCAGGCCCGGGTGGCGGTGCAGGCGCATTTGGCGGCCGAGCCGACCGCAGAGCTTGCCGAATTGCTGAAATGCTATCGGGGTGTGCTGACAGTGGAAGAAGGTGTGGTGACAGGCGGCCTGGGTGCATTGGTTGCCCAAACCATCGCCCAAGGCGGCTTGGGCTGCCGGCTGCAAATGGCCGGGGCCCGAGGCGGCTTGGCCGGACCTGTTGGGTCGCGTGAATTCATGCTTGCCAGCCAAGGATTGGATGCCGACTCGCTGGCCGACACCGCCTTAGGCCTGTTCAAGCGAAAAACAAGCCTGGCCAGAAATGCCTGATTGCACTGCGGTAGCAGAGTTTTTTTGCAGAGGGCAGGGAAAAGAAGCACTTCAAGCTGCAATTTTCTGAAATGGGGCACTGGAGCTCCCTTTTCATAATTCCTTTTTGCATTTCATTCCCTGAATCACCGTTTTGATTCCCCAGCGTTTTAGGTAAAATGGCTAGGTACCTTCTCGCACCGCTTTCGCGGTAGTTGTGGCGGGCGGGACATTTGGAATTGAAGCATGCCCGCTGTTATCCGTCTGAATCCTGCTGAATGCGCGCTGCTGCTGGTTGACCTGCAGGAAAAGCTGGTTCCGGTGGTGGATCCGGACGAGGCTTGCGTTGCCAGAGCCGACTTGTTGGCTCTTGGGGCCAGAAAATTGGGTGTTCCGGTTTTGGCCACCGAGCAATACCCCAAGGGGCTTGGCAAAACAGTAGAGATGATTGCCCGCCACCTGACTGTACCCCCATGGGAAAAAACAAGGTTCAGCGCAGCCATCGACCCGGTGATTGATTGGCTGCACAAAGATGCTCGAAGGACCGTGATTTTAGCGGGCATGGAGACCCATATTTGCCTGGCGCAAACTGCGCTCGATTTGATCGAGGCTGATTTTTCGGTGGCGGTGGCGGTAGACGCCTGCGCCGCCCGCAACGGCATCGATCACCAGATTGGCTGCGGGCGCATGTTCCATGCCAAAGCGGTGCCAGTCACTGCAGAGGCGGTTCTGTTTGAATGGCTGGGCGACGCCTCCAGCCCGGTCTTCAAGGAAATATCGTTGCTTGTCAGGCAGTCGCGAGCGGCGCTTGGCAACATTGGAATTTGAAACCCTCCCAAGAAAGAGAAAGACCCATGAGCACCTCTATCCCTCCCGCCCTTGAAATTCCGCGCAGGCTGTTGCTTGGGCCTGGGCCAAGCGATGCCGACCCTCGCGTGCTGAAGGCGATGTCTGCGCCGCTTTTGGGGCACCTTGATCCGAAATTTGTTACCATCATGGCCGAAGTGCAAGAGATGTTGCGCCAGGTTTTTCGCACCAAAAACCGTCTAACGCTACCTATTTCCGCCACCGGCATGGCGGGCATGGAGACCTGCTTGACCAATCTGGTGGAACCCGGCGACAAGGTGCTGGTTTTCAATGCGGGCTATTTTGCCACCCGTATGGTAGATGTTGCCGGCCGGGCGGGTGCCGAGGTGCATGAGATCAAGTTGCCTTGGGGCCAGGCGTTCAGCCCAGAGCAGATGCGAAAAGAGATTGACCGGGTTGGGCCCAAAGTGGTGGGTGTGGTGCATGCTGAAACCTCTACTGGGGTGCTGCAGTCTTTGGAAGGGTTGGGCGAGCATTGTAAAAAGCACGGCGCGCTCTTGGTGATAGACACAGTCACTTCGCTAGGCTGTGTGCCCTTGGAGTTGGATGCCTGGGGTGTGGATGCGGCATTTAGCTGTTCACAAAAGGGGCTGGCGTGCCCTCCTGGTCTGTCACCCCTTTCATTCTCGGACCGGGCGCTTGAAAAATTGCAGGCTCGTAAATCGAAGGTGCAAAGCTGGTATTTTGACCTGTCGATAATCACCCAGTATTGGACCCAGGGGCCTGGAGCCCGCGCCTACCACCACACTGCGCCGATCAGCGCTAACTATGCGCTGCATGAAGGTCTGCGCATTGTGCTTCAAGAAGGGCTGGAGGCACGCTGGAAGCGTCATCAAACCAACCACTTGGCCCTGAAGGCGGGCCTCGAGGCCATGGGCATGCAATATGTCGCTCCTGAGGGGCACCGCTTGCCGCAACTGAACGCTGTCTATTTCCCTCAAGGTGTTGAGGATCTGCCCATCCGCAAGCGGATGCTGGAAGAGTTTGGCATTGAGATAGGCGGCGGCTTGGGCGAACTGGCCGGCAAGATTTGGCGCATTGGCCTGATGGGCTGCAATAGCAGGGCTGATGTGGTGTACACCTGCCTGTCGACGCTGGAGCGCTGCCTGATTGATGTCGGGGTGAAAATCGTCCCCGGCACGGGAGTGGGTGCGGCAGAGGCCGAACACGCCCGCATGGCAAAATCTTGATGATGGTTTTTTGCGGCTAGTCCAACGAACACGGATGGGCTTCCCATGGCTGAGAAGCTGGAAGGCAGCAATCTGGGCCCTTTCACCATCCTGCGCCCGTTGGGTGCGGGTGCCATGGGGGTTGTTTGGCTGGCCCAGCACCATGAGACCGGCATCAAGGTGGCACTAAAAATGATAAACGCGGGCGCGGCGCTGGCCAACCCTGCGTCGGTGGCCCGTTTCGAGCGCGAGGCGGGCATTCTCAAGCAACTCAAGCATCCGAACATTGTCAGGCTTTTTGGCGTGGGCCGTCACAAGGGCAGTCCTTATTACGCTATGGAGCGGGTGATTGGCGAGTCTCTGGCGGAGCGTCTGGAACGCATTGGCAGGCTGAGCTGGCAAGAGGTGATCGAGCTAGGCAAGCAGCTTTGCTCGGCCCTGAAGCATGCTCACGACCAAGGCGTGATTCACCGCGACCTAAAACCCAGTAACCTGATGATTGCCAAGGACGGTACGCTGAAGCTCACTGATTTTGGCATTGCCAAAGACTTGGACATGACTCAGCTCACCAGCGCCCACTGCGCGGTGGGAACGGCAGCGTATATGGCTCCCGAGCAATGCATGGCCAAAAAAATTGGCCCGCAAACCGATTTGTACGCGTTGGGTGTGGTTCTGTTTGAGCTGTTGACGGGCCAGAAACCATTTCAAGCACAATCAAGCGTTGAAATGTTTAAAAAGCACATGGAAGAGCAGCCCCCCCGGGCCTCTTCGGTGGTGTTGGATGTGCCGGTATGGTTCGACACCCTTATCTTGCACCTGATGGAGAAGGCCCAGGATCACCGACCGCCCCATGCCGATGTGGTACGCGAGAGCCTGGAGCAGATTGAGCAGAAAATGCAGGCCATGGTCAGCGCTGGTGCCTCGGTCGCTGGCGCCAAAAAGGGTGACCGTGCTGCTAGCGCCCTGTTGGGGCCTGGCCGGCCCAATTCGCGAGAACGAGAGGCTGCCCGCTTGATTCGGGGTGGCAAATCGAAAAAAAGAAAGGGTACCCCCTTTTACGAGAAGGGCTGGTTCGTGATCGCAGGGTTGGTGCTGTTGCTCACTGCGGGCGGTGCTGGTCTATGGCAGGTCTTCAGCCCGCCATCAGCAAGCCAACTGCTGCAGGATGCTGAGAGGCTTGTGAGGCGAGGTAGCCCCGAAGATGTGGAGGCCGCCCTGCGCGAGGATGGGCCGGTGCAGACATTCCTGCGTCACCATGGTGACAGTTCGGTGGACACCCCCGCTGGGGACCGCATGCGGGACATTAATGGTTGGGCCCAGGCCATGGACTCGCAGCGGATTTTGCGCAACCATGCGCGCACGCGCGGCAACAAACTGAAGGTGGAGCCATCCAGCGAGACTGCCGCCAAGGCCTTTGCAGCGGTTGATCGGGAAGATGAGGGTAAGTTGGTCGAAGCCACCGCCGATTGGACCGGGCTTGCAAACGAACCGGCTCCTTGGGACCGTGTGGCCAACTTCCATTTGGCTGATTTGCAAATGGTTGACAATTTGCGTCTCGAATTTAACAAGCGCTGGATGATGGCCTTGGAGACGGGCCGATTGCCTCCGGGTGGCCTGCCTGAAAATAACCCGCTGTCACGGACCGAATCGCAAGTTTGGCGCGGTGTTTTGGCGGCGAATTTTGGTGATAGCGCGCTGGCTTATTTTTATTTTGAAGACGCCAAAAAAACACTGTGGATGGACTTGGATGCCCAGTTCATTCAGCCTGACAGGCTGGCCCGGGCCCTGTATCTGTTTAGTGCCGAGAAAAACCGCTTGGGCAAACCGGCGGATGACCCTGAAAAGCGCCAGGTGATCTTTGACGCTATAGTCGCGGATACCGGGTCGGGTGTCTCATTGAAAGACCGTGCCCGGCTGGGCGCCCTGGTGTTAGTCTATGAATTTGAAAAAGGGTTTGAGGAGCGCGTGAAGGCAATTCGTGCCAAGCTCCCCCCAGCTTCTGGAAAGTGATGGACGAGGTGAGACGGTGAAGACAATGGACCGAAGCGGAAGCCACAAGGCATTTCATGAAGCCAAGGCGCTTATTCCGGGTGGGGTGAACAGCCCGGCGCGGGCTTTTGGCGCAGTGGGCGGCGAGCCTTTGTTCATCGACCATGGGGAAGGCCCTTGGTTGGTGGATGTCGATGGTAACCGATACCTCGACTACATTGGCTCGTGGGGGCCGCTCATTTTGGGCCATTGCCATCCCAAGGTGACTGCCGCGGTCACCGCAGCCTTGGCCAAGGGGAGCAGCTTTGGCGCGCCTACCGAGGCTGAATCGCGGTTGGCCGAACTGGTGATCGATGCCATTCCTTCCATGGAACGGGTACGTTTTGTTTCCAGTGGCACCGAAGCGGCCATGAGCGCCGTGCGCTTGGCGCGGGGCTTCACCGGTCGCGACAAAATCATCAAGTTCGCAGGTTGTTACCACGGGCATGTGGATTCGTTGTTGGTGGCAGCCGGTTCAGCGGCTACCACCCTGGGAGTGCCCACCAGTCCGGGTGTGACCAAGGGTTGCGCACAAGACACTATTGTTTTGCCTTATAACGATCTCCAAAAGCTGGAGGATGCATTCAAGGCGCATCCAGACTCCATTGCCGCGGTGATGGTCGAACCGGTGGCAGGCAACATGGGGCTGGTTCCTCCCACGCCCCATTTCAGGCTAGCTATGCGCGAACTCACCCGCAGGTATGGCGCGGTATTGATTTATGATGAGGTGATGACCGGCTTCCGCCTCGCTTTGGGCGGCGCCCAGCAACTGTTGGGCGATGAGCCGGATGTGACGGCCTTGGGCAAAATCCTTGGCGGTGGCTTGCCGGTTGCCGCCTATGGTGGCAAGCGCGAAATCATGGAAAGGGTAATGCCTGCGGGGCCGGTTTATCAAGCAGGCACACTGAGCGGCAATCCGCTGGCCATGGCGGCTGGAGTAGCCACCCTAACCGAGCTGAAAAATTCTAATCCCTACCCACGGCTTGAAAGCCTGGGGGCCAAACTTGAGAACGGGCTTCGCGGCCTGTGCCAAAAGCATGGGGTGCCGGCCACCATCAACCGGGTTGGCAGCATGTGGACCCTGTTTTTCACAAGCCATGCAGTGACTGATTATGACACTGCAAAAACCTGCGATACAGCGAGGTTTGGCAAATTCTTTTGGGCCATGATGAACAGAGGGGTTTATCTGCCCTGCAGCCAGTTTGAAGCGGCATTCAATTCGGTGCTGCACGATGAGGCAACGATCGACCTGACTTTGAGGGCGGCAGATGAGGCGCTGGCTGAAATCGCCAAGACTTGAGAAATAGGGTGGGAAAGAACATCAGGTTCCAAGCCGGCTAAAATAAGGGCTACTGAAATTGACATCGCCCGAAGCCAGCAGTTGAAGGGCGGCATTGAAGTCGGAAGGGTGTGGAAGGAATCCTTCATTGACCGCCTCTGGGATCGGCGGGTTGAATTGGCGCATCATCAGAACATTGGCCCAAAGGTAGGCAATCACTGCCGGCAGTCCTGCCACCCCATTGGCGGCAAAAGCGTCTAGTGCCGACTGAACAATGTTGGCGGTGACCCATGTCTCGAAATCACTAGGGCTCATGGTTAAGAGGTCACCGGTTGAAACTATGGGCTGGTCGGGTAGCCGCCCCAGCTCTTTCATCACTTGCACCTGAAGAACCTTGATGCCCTCAAAAGGTTCGTCCAGATACACCTGATCAATGGTTTGAATGATTGCCTGAGGGTTGATCAGATAAAGTTGCGACCAACGATAAGTGCCTTCGTTGATATAAGCTCGCCCATTGCCTGCCACCACTTGTTTTCCTTCGACCAAAACAGGGGCTATTCCCGCTTGCAGGTAAGTGTTGACGAGGTCTGGATTGTTGTGCAAAGGCCCTAGCAGGGATTTCGCTATATCAATCTCGTTTTGCATAGGGAAAAGGTGGCTTACTGGTGCCGAATTCCAATAGAAGGTGATGGATTCATCGTAAGGGAAGCCGTCAACCCCACCGCCGGAGCGGGTTTGATCCAAGAGGGTTTGGTTGGCGGGCGGGTTCCCTAGGCTTGCTCCCATCAGTGTGTTGAACTGCTTGACAAAACCATCGGCCGCCTCGGTGTATTGAGCGGTAAATAGTTTTTGCAACTGAGGGAGCTGGCTTTGGTCGGGATATTGAACCAGGCCCGAGGTACTCAGGCGTGCCATACTTTCCGCACTGCCAACCATGCTGGCAGTGACGCCACGCATGCCGCCACTGGCATTCCACGCCATGTTCCAGGCGGCTATTTCGTCGAGCCCGACATGCCGGGCCAAAATTTTGTCATACATGCGCCACACTCGTTGGTCTATGAATTCCGAACTGAGCGTGAAGCCGGAAGTGATTGCGATTCTGGGTGTGCCTTGCACTGTTTTGGCAACCCAAGTTTCATAATCGTTGTTGTTGGGGTTTCTGCCCAGAATTTCAAGATAGAGTCCGCGGATAAAGGTATCCGGAGTTCCGCCTTGGGTTGAGTAGTACTCGTCCGACGCGGTGATGGCAGCAATAACCCTTTCCTCGCTGGTTCCATTGGCAAGTAATTTTGTCCAATTGGCCAAGCCCGCTGTATCGGGTTTTCGGCCCAAAAAGCTTTGATACCAATCGGTTACCTGATTTTGGCGGAATTCGGGTGAACCATAGATGGCATCGGCGACCTTTTGCGTTTTCCAGCCCGAATTCATTTGGGAAGAGAAATAGTCTAGCCCTGTTGGGTCTGGATCCCTGAGTAGCATTTCCCGGTAAATTCCGGTCACCAGCAATTGATTGGTGGTTAATTCCGGCATATTGGCGCTGAGTACTTCCCGGCACTCAAGGGCCTCAAGTTTTGGGCTCAAGAATTTATTGGCGGTCATCTCAGTCACGCCTTTCTTCATTACTAATGTGCTGCTCCCTGTTGTTTACGCCAACGCGCTACTAAACCGCTCGGTGCGGTTGTGAAAAAAGCGGGCCCCCGCCGGCTTGGTGCCGGCGGGGGCCCGCTTGATTGTTTGTTTTTCTAGTGGTTTAGGCAAACCAGGTTGGCATGTCGCCCATGGGTGGCAGATTCACCAGGCTCACGCTACCCACCTGAGGGTGTTTAGCCACTTGTTCAATCGCTTCAGCAGGCGGTTGGCCGTCCAGGTTCATGACCGCGATAGCTTCGCCGCCTTTTTCCTGCCGACCCACGGTCATGTGGGCGATGTTGATATTCTGCTGCCCAAAAAGATTGCCGATGAAGCCGATCAAGCCAGGCACATCGCGGTGCGTGAACAGCAGCAGGGTGCCGTCGAGGTGGGCGTCCAGCCTGTATGGCCCAAGTTGGACAAGGCGCAGGTGGCGGTTGCCAAACAGGGTGCCGCTGGCGCGGTACTCCTTTTTGTCGGTATGCACCACCACCTCAATGAGCGAGCTGAAATCGCCTTTTTCTGAGGTTTGCTCTTCCACGATCGTGATGCCACGCTCTTGGGCCAGCACGCGAGCGTTGACCAGATTGACCTGCTCGAGCCAGTTTTCCAGCAGGCCAGCAGCAAACGCTCCGGTAATGAGGCGTGTGGGCTTGGCTGCCACCTCGCCACGGTAGCGAATTTCCGCGCGGGTAATGGACCCCCGCACCATTTGCGAGAACAAGATTCCCAATCGTCGCGCCAAGTCGACAAACGGCTTGACCTCTTCCATTTCCACCCGGTCAAGGGCGGTCATGTTCACAGCGAAGCGCACTTGGCCCTTGCACAGAAAATCAGCCAGCAGTTGGGCGCTGTCTTTCGCCACCAAAACTTGCGCCTCGAGGGTGGATGCGCCCAAGTGCGGGGTCACCACCAGTTTGGGCTGCTTGAGAAACGGGCTGTCCGCAGGAACCGGCTCCACTTCAAACACATCGAGTGCCGCACCCGCCAAATGGCCAGAATCGAGTGCTGCAAGCAGGGCCTGCTCATCAACAATGCCGCCTCGGGCGCAATTGATTACCCGGGCCCCCTTGGGAAGCAGGGCCAGTTGCTTGGCACCCAGCATGTGGCGAGTTTCGGGGGTGAGAGGCGTGTGCACGGTGACAAAGTCGCACTTTGGGCACAGTTCATCCACCGAGGGCACGGTTTGAATGCCCAATTGCGCGCTGGCACTGGGTGCCAGCACCGGGTCGAATCCGAGCACATGCATGCCCAAGCCTTGGGCTGCCCTGCGGGCCACTTCGCGGCCGATGCGTCCCAGGCCGATAACCCCCAGTGTTTTGCCGGTGAGTTGCGCGCCTATGAACTTGCTCTTTTCCCACTTGCCGGCACGCATGCTCGCATCGGCAGCCGGAATGTGCCGGGCCATGCTCATCAGCAGGCTGATGGTGTGTTCGGCTGTGCTCAGCGTGTTGGCATCGGGTGTGTTCATCACCACGATGCCCTTTCGCGTGGCGGCGGCGACATCGATATTATCGACGCCCACACCACCGCGCACGATGGCCTTCAGTTTGCCTGGGTCTTCGAGCAACTCAGCGGTGATGCGGGTGCCTGAGCGCACCACCACACCTTCGGCTGCGCGGATGGCGGCTTTGAGTTCGTCGCCCTTCAGGCCTGGGCGGTTGTCGATCTCCACGCCGGAAGCTTTCAGAATCTCGAGGCCGGCATCTTCTAACTTGTCAGAAATATAAACGCGAGGCATAGCAATCGGGCTCCTGTTTCAGGCGGTGGCAGCGTAAGCCTTTTGGCACGCGGCGACAGCTTCGCCAGGCTTCACCGGATGGCCAAATTTGGGAAGGGTCAGTTCAAGGGCGGCCACTGCGGCCAGCACCTCGAAGAAATCGATGTAACCCATGTGGGCCAAGCGCAGGATCTTGCCTTTGAGCGTGTCCTGTCCGCCAGCGATGCGGATGCCGTGTTCTTTTTCAAGGGCACCTAAAATCGCTTGCCCGTCCACCCCTTGGGGAACTTTGAACACAGTCAGACCGTTGGAGGGAACCTTTGCCAACAATTCAAGGCCAAGGCCCTGGGCTGCGGCGCGCGCGGCAGCCGCCATGCGGGAGTGGCGGCGATAACAGTTTTCCAATCCCTCTTCCAAAAGCCGCTTCAGGCTAAGGCGCAACGCCTTGATCATGGTATTGGCTGGTGTGAAGGGGGTGTCGTTTCCCTTCAGGTTTTCGCGATATTTGCGTAGGTCGAAATAGAAGGTTCGCGGCGGGTTGGGCAGGGCGTAATTTGCCTCCACCACTTTCCAGGCCTTGTCAGATAAAGCGATGAAAGCGAGACCCGGTGGCAGCATCAGCGCTTTTTGCGAGCCGGTAACCATCACATCAACGCCCCAGGCATCCATCGGGCAGGGCATCACGCCCAGACCACTGATGCCATCCACCACCAAGATCTGGGATCGGTCGCGGGTGATTGCCCCGTAACCTTGAACATCATTGACCACGCCGGTGGCTGTCTCGGAGAGGGTGGCGAAAACCACGGTGGCGTCAGGGTGCTCGGTCAGGACCTTTTCCAGTGCCGAGGGCGGTACAGCTTCGCCGTATTCGGATTTGACCTCGATGGCTGTTACCCCGAACGCCTTGCAAAGATTGCGCCAGCGCTCGCCCCAACGCCCGGAGATGAGGCAGATGGCCTTGCCGCCGGGAACCAAGAGATTGGCGGCGGCGGCCTCCATGGCCCCCGTGCCCGAAGCGGTGATGGTCATGACCGGTTGGGTGGTGCAAAAAACCTTGCCCAAGTCCTCGGTGACTTCCTTCAGCACAGCGCGGAACTGGGAGGAACGGTGGAAAGTGACCGGACGGGCCAGTTCCAGAAGGGTCTCTTCAGGAGCGGGAGTTGGGCCGGGGCAAAGCAGACGAGGCTTCATGTAAGTTCCTGTAGGCAAAAGACTTAGGTTGAAAAGTGGTGGCTGGCATCACTTCGATAGGCCGGTCAATACGCCAAATAGTTATTCTAGGGCAACCGGAGCATTTCGTCTGCTTTGAAACCAGAGATCCAGACTGCCACCTTGCACTTGACTCAGCTGGGAAAGAGCGGTTAACGACACCCCCATGAACCAGTACATCCGCTTCGCGTATGGTTTTTCCATGAGTTGCTCACTGATCTTCGGATCACGAGTCATGGCACAGGTTGCCGGGCCAATGCCACCCAAAAGTACCGGCCAAACAGGCACGGTTTTGGTGCTGGACAACGACCGCACACTCGAGGGAGATATCGAGCGGGTGGGCGATCAATTTCGCCTTAGGCGGGCTGACGCCACCTCCTGGGTGCCTCCCCAAGCATCTGCTATGTTGTGCGCAGATCTGAAGGAGGCCTTTTTGGTCCTTCGTCAGCGGGCCAACTTGCGCGATCCCGATGAGCGCATTCGCTTGTCGCAGTGGTGTACGGCCCGGGGCCTGAAAGAAGATGCATTGGCAGAGGCCCGTGGGGCGCTGCAACTAAACAACCAGTACCCGCCCGCCCAGCGGATGGTGCGCCATCTGGAAAACATGCGGCAAACCGAAGCGGCCGAGGCGGCAAAGGGTGGCAAATCGCAGCCCGAACCAGAGTTGTCCACCTCTCTCGCTTTGGAAATGACTGCGCCCAGCCTTGGGGTTTTCAATTCCAAGGTGCAACCCATCCTGATGAATGCTTGCGCCTCGTGCCATGCCACCGGTCGTGGCGGCGAGTTCAAGCTGGCTCGGGTTTACAGCGGCAATTCAGCCAACAAACGCATCACCCAACAAAACGCCTCTTCGGTGATGGGGCAAATCACAGCCGGCCAACCGCTTGCCAGCCCCTTATTGGTGAAATCAGTCTCCGTGCATGGTGATCAGACCCAGCCAGCCCTTCGCGGCAGGCAGACCGACCCATTCCGCATTTTGGAACAGTGGGTGCAGCAGGTTTCGCGCGAGCACATGGCAAATCGTCTGAAAGAAGGCGATTCGGGTATTGCCGTCACCCGTGGAATGAGCCCGTCAATAGGAATGGGTGAAGTTCGTACTGCAGAATATCGCCCTGAGTATGGAGCCTTCGCCTCTATCCCCCCTTCCAAGCCGGCCACTGTTGTCGAGGCCAATCCAATGCCTCCACCACCGCAGCCGAAAACGCCAGAAAAAGTTAATCCAGATCCATATGATCCAGATATTTTTAATGGCAAGCCCGCTTCGCCGCCCACTCAGCCAAAAACTTCCTCGGTGCCGGCCACCAAGCCGGGTGAACCAGCGAGGTTACCCACTTTGCCAGAGGCCAAGCCAATTCGTGATTGAGCCATCCTTGTTAGGCGTATCTGCGAAATCTGATAGGGTATATTTCCCATGGACCCGCCTGGCGCTTGTCGCTTGGCTGGTCTTGGCCATTGCGTTGATGGTGAAACTGGTGTGCTGGCCAAACAGGCACACTGTTTTTCCGGTCTACCATGCGGCAGTTCAGGCTTGGCTGGCAGGTGAATCACCCTACGAGCGTGTGGGTGAGCTGGACCTTTTTCGTTATCCTCCACCAAGTATCTGGTTATTTGCACCGTTCGGACTTTTAGACCTTCGATTGGGTGGGGCTCTATGGGGCCTGGCTTCGGTGGGAATCACCCTGTGGGGGTTGATAAGCCTTTTGAACTATGCCCTACCGGGTGCCAAGGCGTGGTCAGATCGCCAGACGGCAGTCTTTCTGGGGGCGAGCTTGGCGATTGCCTCCCGCGGGTTGTGGAACGCTCAGGCTAACGGCATGCTGGGTGGTCTAATCTTTTTGTCGGTGGCCGGTTTGGCCCGCTCTAAAACTTTAGCCTCAGCGGTGGCCATGGCTGCAGCACTGTTACTGAAGCCCACCATGATTTCCATCCCCATGTTGGTTGCTGCCTGGCGGCCAACATGGGGTCTGAAGTTGCTAGGTGGGTTGGCAGCACTCATGGTGCTGGCCGCAGTTCCCCAGCCAAAGCATTCTCTGTGGCTGTGGGAGAAATGGGTCGAGCATGGCAAAAGTTCTTCGGGCGAACGCCGAGGGGCATTTCGCGATGCCTGGACTTTGGGGCTGACTATAGCCGATTTGGTTCGCCCCGGCAGTAATGAGCCGGGCCTTGAGACGGCCTATGCCCGCTGGTATTACCCTGCTGTACCGGGAGCCTGCGCTTTTATGGCTTTGGGTACAGGGTGGTGGCTGACGCGGAAAATGGACAATCAGGCGGCTGTTTGCCTGATGGCTGCCTTGGGAACTTGCTGGATGATGTTGTTTGGCCCAGCCATCGAGCACCCTACCTATTTGCTGGCGGCACCTTGGCTAGCATGGTGTTTGGTAAGCCATCAAGAAGCTGGTAGTTATAGTTATTTGGGTTGGCTTGCAGGCTTGGCAGGTTCTGTGCTGATATTCTTTGCCGGGGGATTGCAGGCTAATTCATTCTTCCCACCACTTTCGGGCTCAATGCCTATTGCTATGCTGTTGCTGACCGGTTGGTTAGTTGCCTGGGGCTTGGGAAGGCAGAACCAGACTGCCTGAATGCTGGTCAGACCCAGCCGGCCGATCCGCCAGCGTTTAGGGTAGCGATCAGGCTGAAACTGGTGTCACCCAATTTATAGGCTACCGTGTCAGCGCTACCATTGCGGGTGACCAATAGTTCAGGCTGGATATCGTCATCAATATTTTTCAGGCCCAATCGCATGCTGGAAGGGTTACCACCAAAAGTATTGGTGATGGTGTAAATTAGTTTTTGATCTTTGTCCCGCACGAATACGCTGTCAGGTGAGGTTGGCGAAAATCCGCCATTCACATAAAGGCGCTGGCCGCCGAGAGTGTCTAAAATCACGGTGGTGTTGCCTATTGGGTTAGCCCAACCTGTCAGATCCTGCTCCAAGTGGAGCATGCCGTTCAAGCCAGCTTGGTAGCTAAAAGTCTTGATTCCTGGGCCAAAAAGCTGGCTAGCGACAATCCAGTCCCTATCAGCTTGATGGATGATCGAAAGTGAAAGGCCCCCTCCGGGAGCGTCGTCGCTACCAAAGGCCCAAAAACTAGCCAGTTCCCATTCTTTGTAGTTGTAGCTGGAAAATGGCACTCCATTCTCAAATTGGGCCATGGAGAGTTGGCCGTCCCACACGCGCAAGTGCGAGGCGGTTACAGTTCCTGCGCCGGTACCGGGGCCCAAAATGATGTCGGCATACTTGTCGCCATTCATGTTGGCCAAACGGACAGCGACACCCGAACTGTAGCCTATGAACGCATACAGGCTTGCTCGCACCGATCCCTCTTGTTTGTAGTTGTTTTCGGCAGGAGCGTTTTTGTCGAGAAGTCTTTTGCCATCAAAAAACACCACATGGCCGTTAGGCGATCCGTTGCCGGAACCGACTATGATGTCGTCATAGCCATCCGCGGAAATGTCGCCGCTATCCACATAAAATTCTCCCCTAAAACCAGGGAACGGGATCACTTCCCTGACAAGGTCATGGGTGCCATTTTGATAAATCAGCAATTTGGAATAGCTGTCGGCTGTTCCTTTCACGGCTATGGCATAGACTCCAAGCGGAATGGCCGTTTCACCGCCCAGGGAACCAGTATTTGAGTTGCCCCCCTGATTTTCTGCTGGGTTCACCGTGAGTGTGAAATTTTGGGTTGCAGCCAAACCGATACCGTTGCTGGCGCTAACAATAAAAGAATAGGTCCCTTCCAAGCCTTGCGCAGGGTTGCCTGAAAGGATTCCCTCGCTTGAAAGGCTAATTCCTAATGGGAGTGGCGAACTGTCACCTGCCAGCATGAAATAGGCAGTGGGGAAGCCGCCTGCGCCAAAGGTGAAGCTGTTGGATTGGCCAATGGTGAAAGTGGCATGATCGGTGGTTGTGATGCTGGATGGTTCATTCAGGGAAAGGGTGAATGGTTGCAGCGTGTCTGGTTGCAGGAGGTTGTTGGCGGCAATGGTGAACTTGAATAGACCTCCTTCGGTGTTGGCAGGTGTTCCGGAAAGAACTCCACTCGCATAATCCAGGGAAAGCCCATTGGGTAGCGCGCCATCAACAATCGTATAGGTTGCGGCAGGGTAGGATTCCGAGGAAACAGTGAAACTGCCAAATTCGTTCAGAGTGAAAGTGGCGTTATCAGGACTGGTGAAAGCTGGTGCTTGGTTGACGGTGAGGGTGAAGCTTTGGCTCGTGTCTGTACCTACGCCATTGGAAGCAATTACGGTAATCGCGTAGTGTCCACCGGCATTCGCGGCTGGAATTCCAGCAAGGTTGCCTGTGGTGGTCTCGAGCGTGATTCCGTCAGGCAGTTGGCTGGTGGTGGCAAAAGTTGGCTTGGGGTAACCAGTAGAGATGAATTTGAAGGCCCCTTCGCTCCCAGCGGTGAAGGTAGCGTGATCCAAATTGACAAAAGCTGGTGCTTGGTTGACGGTGAGGGTGAAGCTCTGGCTCGTGCCTGCACCTACGCCATTGGAGGCAATTACGGTAATCGCATAGTGTCCACCGGCATTCGCGGCTGGAATTCCAGCAAGGTTGCCGGTGGTGGTATCGAGCGTGATTCCGTCAGGCAGTTGGCTAGTGGTAGCAAATGTTGGCTTGGGGTAACCAGTAGCGATAAAGGTAAAAGCCCCTTCGCTCCCAGCGGTGAAAGTGGCGTGGTCTAAATTCGTAAAGACTGGTGCTTGGTTGACAGTAAGAGTGAAGTTCTGGCTTGCCGCTAATCCCACACCGTTGCTTGCGTTGACCACTAAACCATAGGTGCCGCCCGCATTTTCGGTGGCAGTTCCCGACAGGGTGCTGGTGGTTGAATCCCAAGACACGCCCTGTGGCAGGGTGCCAGTGATGGAAAATTCAGGGATTGGAAATCCGGTGGCGGAAAAGGTGAATGATTTTGATTTCCCAGTAACAAATGTGGTTTCTATATGGTTTTGAATAGCGGGAGGTTGATTCAGGGTTAGAGTGAAGGCCTGGGTGGCTGCGGTGCCAACTCCATTACTTGCCTGAAAAGTGATTTGGAAAACACCACCCGATATTCCTGTGGGCGTTCCTGAGATCAGCCCGGTTGTTTTATCAAGGGCTAGGCCATTTGGCAAAGCACCCTGAAGGATAGAAAACTGGGGAAGCGGGAAGCCATTGGCTATCAAAGGGTAACTGCCAGATTTGTCCAAAACAAAAGTGGCAGTAGGCTCGTTGGTGAAAGTTGGTGCGGTGGGTTCATTGTTTCCATCAGCCACCGTTTTGATTTGTACATCCCGACCCGAGGTGCCGGTTTGGTAATTGATTGCGAAGGTGGTGCCAAGGTTCTTGATTTTGGACCCATTCGGCAAGTCGGCAAAAGTGCCTACAACACTTCCTCCCGAACCGGATTCCAAAGTGGTGAAGATTTGGCCAGGTTTCAGTTTGTAGTCGGTTTGGTTGGTCAGTTGCAATGTGGCATTGCTAATATCCGCTTTGCCATCAACAACCAAATGCCCGGTGCCACCAATCAGGGTGGATTGGGAAATATCGGTTTGAAAAGTTGCGTTGGTGTCAAGTTTCAGGTCGCCTTGAATATTGAGCCCGCCGGGTGAGAATACTCCGCCACCCTGTACTCGAGCGCTTCCTTTCAAAACGCCATCACCTTTGAGAACAGCTCCTTCTGAGGCGGTAATTCCATTGGGGGCGATAAGGGTATCACTTCCAGAGTTGCCCGTAGTGAAAGTGGCGCCTTGGGGAATAATGAAAGCATTGACCAGGGTGCTGTTGCCGCTGAATCCAATCGATTTGACAGCTAAATTCAGTGCAAGTTTGCCGATCAAGGTGTTAGCAGGCAGATTGATGCCCGGCGTGTTGCCAGATCCAAGAGTAGTGAAGCCGGTATTTTTGGCACTGAGTGCCAATATATTTGCGACTGAATCAATTGAAATATCGAAAAGCCCGTCATGGATGGTTAGCGATGGCGTTAAGGGGGAACCCAGTTCCATGCTTCCCGCGCCATTGAGAATAGTCACCGGGCCAGCCTTCAACCCATTCAAATTGGATGGACCCCCAAACGACGGAATCGTCAGGGACCCGGTAATGTCGATGCTGTCAACTGCCAGGGAGCCGTGACCTGCATCTAGGGTGAGGCCGGCACCATTTGCATTGGAAATGCCGCCCTGAGCATGAATACCTGCTCCAGTTTGGGTTGTGCTTCGAATGGTTGTTTCGCCTTCGAGCGTTATCGGCTTTGCGCTGGCAAGTTTTATGGACCCGCCCATTTGAAGGTTGCTTGCAAGTGTTAGATTTCCGCTGGGCCCAGAAGTTGCTTCCAGTGAACCAATGGCAGCTGGCACTAACGAGCCGCTAACGCTTGTGACAGATTGGGCAAGCTTTAGGTTGCCTGATGCCGCCAATTGCACCGCACCGGCCGAACCCAGCTTGACTGCTGTGAATAAGTTGGCCGGGTTGTTCAGCGTTATGTTCTGTTCTTTTCCAGTTCCGCCTGTCGCTGATATTTCAACAAGCCCTGAGATATTGAGCGCGCTGGCTTGGGTGAGTGGCCCGGTGGATGTGATATTTGCCGCACCACCAACTGTCAGGCCCAGCCCCGCGGAGCCAAGTGTCAATGCCCCAACATTAGCAAAGAGCAAATCACTGTTAAACTGGCCTGCCAGTGTCCGAACATTATTCTTGCCTGACAAGGTGCTGGCCTTGGCTGCCTCAACCGTCAGGTTAGCGACCGTTATTCCACCTGCATTGATAGTGGAAATACCTTCGGGTGCCAGCAATCGCAAATTGCTGGTGCTTGGGCTGAACTTTGCATCTCCGGCAAGAATAATAATGCCACTCGGGGTTTTGGCGCTGTTGCTGCCCACAGTGATTTGTTTGGCAATCAAGTTGGCCAATTCTGTTCCATCAAGACATAAATTTTCTACAAGGTTGTCACCCAAAGCTATTGGTTTTCCGGCAGTGGTATTGGTTAAGACGATCGACGGGGCCGAGATAGTTGAGCCAATAGACAGGTCGTCTGCCTGGATGGAAACGAAACCCGTAGCTTGCACCGTCGCACTGGTGGTGACCGATCCGGCGCCAGTTATTTGCAAGTTGTTCAAACCATTGGTTTTTCCAACATTTGATTGGATGGAAGCTGCCCCGCCTGCCAAAACCAATTGCAAAGAGCGGGTGACAGAAGATTCTGAATCTATCCCGCCCAAGGTGATGGGGGCAGAGCTTGAGTTCACGGTGTAGGTCAAATCACTTTTCAGCATTTGCGGGCCAACCACTGAAATGCCAATCGGGCCCGTTGCGATCAGGTTGGGTGAAACCTCAATACTGTTCAAGGCCGCCAGCTTGATGCCGGCCAAGGTCATAGTGGCAAGGTTTGGGTCCGAACCGGTATAAAGGGCGATTTGTCCGTTCGGAGCGCTGAAATCAAGCGCGCCCGTGCCGGCAGTATCAGCACTTTTGAAAAAGTTTGGCAGCTTGATATTGCCACTCTGGCTGGTTGCCCCCAGCCGTCCGGTGATTTGAATATTCGAAGTGCTGCCGCTCTGAATAATATCACCCACTGTGGTGATCGAAGTGGCAGCGAGTGTTTTGATTCCACCAACAATTGCCATACTGGACAGGGGATTTTCGTCGCCAATTGTGCCAGACAATTGGAATTGGGTGGAGGCAACCGTCAGCTTGGAGGGCTTAAATCGATCAAGCGATTGTATCGACCCAGCAGCCCCCAATTGCACGGTGCCACTGCCTGATGTTTCCAGTTTTGTATCGGCTGCAAGATACAAAGGCAGATTGATTTTGATCAAACCGGTGTTTGTTGTGGTCTTGATGTTCGTGGCCAAAATCACCTTAGCCCCTTCGCTTCCGGGGGTGGGCCTGAAATCAACACCTGAAAAAGTTGAGGTGGTTCCATCAGGCAACGCATTGATCGTGGCCATTGCGCCACCATTCACTTCAAAAGCGACACTCCTTGGGGTCGAGCCCGATTTAATGCCTTTTTCAAGCAATAATTCGGTGTCTACCGAGAAGGTGGTGGTGGTGGCTGAATCAATCGTCACAGGCGCATGCAGTCGCATGTACTCCGATGCAAAATAGAACGATCCTTTCAGAAGGATGGATGAAGCCTTCACATCCAAACCGTCTAGCACTGTGTTAGGCAGGTTTCCCCCTGCACCGCTGCCCAGGGTTACCGGGCCACCAGGATTGACAATCCGGGCGGCATTCAATGGCAGATTGGCTCCGCCAATCGTGGTGGCTTCAATGGTTGAATTGATGATCAGATTGTAGCCAGCATTACCAGCGCTTCCACCCGCCTGAATCGTTCTGGAACCTTCCACATAAAAAACTGGTGATGCGCCCAAGGCGGTTGTCAGAGTCACATTCTTGTCGCCTAATATGTCGGCATAAGCAGTCACCATTGGGCTTAAAAGGTTGATGTCGTTTTTGCTAACAAGGGCATAATCCTGAACCACCGAGTCGTCCACAGTGGAATCCACAGTCAATGTTCCTGTGAAAATACCATCAGGCCTGTCTGGATTGGCCCGGAAGTACGCGCCGTCCCAAGCCGATCCACCCACAACCTTGATGTTGATACCGCTGATCGATTTGCCGGTGGCCAACTGGATCGAATCGAGGGCGATGCCATTACCCACTTGGTTGTTGATGAAGGTTTTTGTTGTGTCGGTTAACTTGCTCCATTTAGCTGGGTCAAAGGAGTTGGTGGTGGAATTCCAACTGCTCAGCTTGAAATAACCTGCGGTGGCGGTTAAAGCATTGCTGTTGGCAGGGTTTTTATATTCGTTCAGGTAGTCGAAAGCTTCATTTGCTGCCAAATTAATGGTAAGCAGCGGCACATTGGCGACATTAGTAAAAACAGCACTGGCCGGGACAAGCCGGCCTTCCAATTCAAGCAGGCGTGGCGTTGCCTTGCTAATGCCTGGTTGCTTTCTCTTTCTCGAAATAAAACCAGTTATTAGGTGGCCAATTTTTTCCAATCCAAGCATGATAAGGGCCCCCCAGCCTGCCTGAGACCAGCCCATCACGTCCCCTCAGCCTAGATGGAAAGTCGCTTCAGTGGCATATAACGGAGGGGGTGAACTTCAGTCCAATGGGCAGCCAGCAAGCAGGGCTTACCTAGCCAAAATATTCTGGTTGTATGAGATTTATCGGCAGACCGTGGATGACGGGTTGAATTACATTTCCGAATCAAAATTCCCTGCGGTTTTGCAATCCTGCTGCTGTTTGCTGACTGTACCTATAAGGTTACAAAGAAATTGAATGGGCAAAAAAAGGGCGGGCAATTGCATTGCCCACCCCTTCCCGATTTGGTTAGAGATGCACTATCACACCCAACCAGCAGCCGCGCCATCTGGGTTGAGAGTGGTGATGAGTGTGAAGCCCTTTTCGTCGATATTGAAGATTTTGGTTTCAGCGCTGCCGACCCGAGTAACCAAAAGTTCTCGCTGGCTGTCACTGTCCACATTCTTCAGGCCCAAGCGAAGGCTGGTTTTGGTTCCACCAAACACATTTGGAATTGTGTAAAGAATCTGCTGGTTTTGGTTACGAACATAGACAGTGTCTTCAGAGTTTGTGGCAAACCCGCCATTCACATACAAACGCTGACCTGTGATGCTATCCAAAACCGCCATGGTGTTACCGGAAGTCGCTGCCCAGTTGGTCAGGTCTTGCTCGGTCTTCAAAAGGCCGTTAAGCCCTGCTTCGTAACTGAACACCTTGATGCCTGGGCCGAAAAGTTGGCTGGCAACAATCAAATCCCGGTCGTTTTGCTGGATGACCGAGATGCCCAAACCACCACCAGGCGCCTTGTCGGTTCCAAAGGCCCAGAAACTGGCTAGTTCCCATTCTTTGTAATTGTAGCTTGAAAATGGGGCGCCATTTTCAAATTGAGCCATCGAAAGCTTGCCGTCCCAAACGCGCACATGGGCCGCGGTCACCATTCCTGCACCTTCTCCAGGTGCAAGAATCATGTCCAAATACTTATCACCATTCATATTCGCCAAACGCACCGCAACGCCAGAGCTGTAGCCAATGAAGGCATAAAGACTAGCTCGCACAGAACCATTGTCTTTGAAACTTTTCACCACCAGTGCGTCATCAACCTTTGGGTCTGCCAAGACCCTTCCATCGAAAACAACCACATGCCCATTGCTGGACCCGTTGCCAGATCCAACGATGACATCGTCGATTTCATCGCCGGTAATGTCGCCACTATCCACATAGAATCCGCCCCTGAAACCAGGGAAGGGGATGATGGAGCGAACGAATTCGTTAGTGCCGTTCTTGTAAATCATGAGCTTGGAAAAGCTGGTGGGGGTGCCAGTAACTGCCACCGCATACACCCCGGCTTTTATCTGTTCATCTGCCGCGGTCAATGTGATGTCACGGCCCGAGGCACCGCCTGTGTAGCTCACCAAATACATGCCCGAGCTGGTGGCGAGCTTGGCCCCTTCAGTGAGGTTGGCAAAAGTGCCTGTAACGGTCCCCTTCGTTGTTGATTCCAAAGCGGTGAGCACTGAGCCTTTCGTGGCCCGGTTCGTGGTACTGTTGATCAAATTCAAGGTGGCACCAGTCACATCCGCATTGCCTTCCACGGTCAGTGGGCCATTGCCAGTGCCAAAACTACCCTTGGTGGCATCAAGCTGGAGGGTTGAACCGGCATTCAGTGTCAAGTTGCCAACAATAATTTGATCAGCCGGGGCATAAACCGATTGGCTTTCTGCCGTGATATTACCCTGAATTTTGGCGGTGCCGTTCAAAATGCCGCCATTGGCAATAACCAACCCTCCACCCAAATTCAGGATGTCCGTCACAGAGTCACCCACAGCCATCGCCATTCCGGAACGAATGGTGAAAGCGCGAATTAGGGTGCCACCATTGGGAAAAGAGATGTTTGTGATACCCTTGCCAACCTCCAACTGGTTGATGATGGAACCAGAGGGCATGGTCAAGGTTGTAGTCGGGGAGCCGATCAAGGTAGTGCCGGTGTTGTAGGCGCTTATCGCACCCACTTTTGCAACAGAATTCACTGTCACACCCAGAGAGCCGGCGGTGATCGACAAGGAAATGGTTTCAGGCGCTCCAAGGTTCAAGCTGCCAGTGCCATTTTGCACCGAAACAGGTCCTGATTTTAATGAGCCAATAGACGAGCTGCCGCCCAACGAGGGAATGGTGAGCGCGCTTGATCCGCCTGTCAGGCTGATGGAATCTACAATCAGGGTGCCATCGCCCGCGTCCAGTGTGAGATTTTTGCCAGCGTTGTCTGCAATGCCACCTATCACGGTGATGCCTTCACCCTTTTGTGCGGTGCTGCGAATTTGTGTTCCGCCAGCAAGCGCAAGTGGGGTCGCAGTTTTCAGGTTAACCGGCCCGCTAATATCCAAATTGCCGGCCAAAGAGATTCGGTTAGCTATGCCTGCCGAAGCGTTGAGCGATCCAACTAAAGCCGGCACTTGGCTCGACCCTTCGGTAACAATCGCCTGGCTCAGCGCCAGATCACCTGCCACGACCAGCTTCACATCGCCGGCATAGCCCAAGCGAACTGCGGTGAATTTGTTGTCCGAATTGGTCAGGGTGATTGGCTGTTCTTTGCCCAGTCCAGCCGTGGCAGAAAGATCCAGCAAGCCGGTCACTGAAAGAGTGTTGCCCTGGGTGATAGGTCCGGTTGCCGAGATGCTGCCAGCACCTCCCACCGATACGCCGGCTCCGCTGGTGCCTAGATTAAGAGTGCCCAGGTTAGCAAAAGCAAAATCCGAGGTGAAATTGCCAGTCAAGGTGCCGACGCTGTTTTTACCACCAAGGCTGGCTGCCTTGGCCGAACTGATGGCCAGATTGGCCACACTCACACCACCCGAGTTGGTGGTTGCCAGTCCTGCGGGTGCGATTATTTGAAGCTTGTTGACTTCCGGGCTGAATGCGGCATTGCCAGAAAAAGTGATGAGCCCGGTGGGAGCACTGCTGTCATTTCGGCCAAGAGTAATCAGGTTGCCTACCAAGTTGGAAACTTCAGATGAATCGAGAGCTATGTCGGCCCCTGTATCCGAACCCAAGCCAATGGTTTTCCCAGCGGTGGCGTTTTGAATAGTGATACTGGAAGAGGTCAACGAGGATTTTAAAGCTAGCCCATCTGCCTTGATGAAGATGTTGCCAGTCGTTCGAGCCGAGCCACTGACTGATAAAGAACTCGCCCCAAGCACATTCAGATTATTCAGTGCCACCGCCTGACCAAGACCCGAACTGATGACAACCGGGCCACCGGCAGATGATAGGGTCAAAGATTGTCCGCCAGCGACACTAGCCTCTAAGCCTCCGACTGTGATGGGTGCAAGGGCCTTCTGCGCGGTGTAGGTGGTGTCGGTTTTAATGATCTGTGGCCCAGTCACAGAGATTCCACCCAATCCGGTTGCCACCAAATTGGACGAAAGCTCGATGCCAGTCAGTGCGTTCAGCTTTATGTCTACCAGCGAAAGAGTCGGTTCGGTGGTGCCTGTGTAAAGGCCCAGCTTACCTTTGGGGGCGTTGAAATCGATAGCCCCGGTGAGGGCGATGTCGGCACTCTTGATGAAATTAGGAAAGCTAATGTTGCCGTTTTGGCTGGTCGCTGACAGTTTGCCGGTGATTTGGATGTTGGCGGTGCTGCCAGTCTGGGTGATATCACCCAAGGCGGTGATTGATGTGGCGGCTACGGTTTTAATGCCGCCAATGATTTTCAAACTGTTCAAGGCGTTTTCATTGCCAATGTTGCCGCCCAGTTGAAGCTGGGTGGAGGTGACCTGCAGGTTGGCAGGTTTTGCCGGGTCAAGAGATTGTATCGAGCCAGTCGCGGCGACCTGAACCGTTCCGGACCCCGTAGTTTCCAGAGTGGTGTCACCAGAAAGATAGGTGGGCGCGTTCAGCTTGATAAATCCTGTGGAGGCGGTCGATTTGATATTCGATGCCAGAATCACTTTAGCCCCGTCACTGCCAGGCACCGGCCGGATTTCAAAGCTGGTGAACTGCGAGACCAATCCGCCTGCCAACGGATTGATCGTGGTGGTGGAACCACCATTCACCTCGAAGGCCACGCCTTTGGGCGCATTGATCGCCGAAATACCATCTTCCAAAAGTAATTCATTATCTACAGAGAAGACAGCTGTAGTGGCTGAATTCACCGTCACTGGGCCATGGAATCGCATATGGTCTGCGGCAAAATAAAACGATCCCTTCAGGGTGATTCCCGTGCCTGTCAATTCCAGCCCGTCAAGAAGCGTGTTGGGCAGGTTGCCACCAGCGCCACTGCCCAAGGTGATGGTACCACCAGGGTTTGAGAGAATCGCGCGGTGCAATGGCTGGCCGGCCCCGCCTGCCGAGGCGCCTTCGACGGTTGAATTGACCGTCAGGGTGTATCCCGGTTCGCCAGTGGGGCCACCTGCCTGAATGGTTCGCGCACCTTCCACATAAAACACGGGGGATGAGCCCACCGCGGTGGTCAGATTGACATTTTTGCCGCCAAGAATGTCGTTGTAGGCGGTCACACTGGGGCTTAGAAAATTGATGTCGCTTTTAGAGGAAAAGGCGTAATCCTGAACCACCGTGTCGTCAACCGAGGCTTCAGTGGTAACGGTGCCTGAAAAGGCACCATCAGCTTTATCTGGATTGGCACGAAAGTAAGCTCCGTCCCACGCAGCACTGCCAATCACCTTGATATTGATTCCATTTATATTTTTGCCTGCGGCCAACTGGATTGAATCCATAGACACGCCTGCCCCAACCTGGTTGTTGACCCAAGTGTTGGAAGAATCTGTAAGTTTGGACCAGGCGACTGGCTCGAAGGAATTGGAATTGGAATTCCACCTGCTCATTTTGAAATAACCCGCCGTGTCCGTCAGCGCGTTGTTGTTGGCTGGGTCGCGGTATTCGTTCATATAGTCAAAGGCTTCACCTGAACTCAAAGTGATGGTCAGGAGAGGGGCGCCAGCCCCTGTGGCAGCAAAAACGGCGGTGGCTGGTACCACCCGGCTTTCCAATTCCAATAGACCCAGTTTTGGGGAGGGTCGTTTGCTGTTTTTGGCATTCCTTGAAAACAATTTACCCATCAGTTGACGAAATATGGTTTTGCGGGACATTCTAAAACTCCAAGCAAGGATTCCCACCCGCCTAGGGACTGGTAAGGCGGAGTTTAGGGCCCCAGATTGCCATAACCCATCGGCCGAATACAAGCACATCTGCCAAAATATCAGATTGGCCAATTTGTAAGACAAGAAGTTGCAACTGATCGAAGATAATTAACTAGTTTGCTCTTTCTGTGGTTAGTGGCAACTACTGCGTTAAGTATTGGCAAATCATTGTATATCTTTACTGCTATCGTGCGATCACTACTTCTAGTTTGACGGCAGAATCATGGATTTCTGGCAATAAAACCAGAGATTCCAAGGCTTTTCGTTCTGCAGCCAAATCATTAGCGGTAACCCTCACCAAGGTTATGCTTCCTTGGGGCAGAATTTCTACCTTTTTGGCCAAACCTGCACAGGCAATTCGCACAGATGACTCCAATTGTGCTGCCGATAATTTGCGGTCGGCTGATTTGCTTGCTGGATGGGCTTCTTCCCCTTCAAACTGAATGGTGGCCCGAACCGGCTTCAACACCGCTGGGGTTTTGGGTTCCACCTCATCTTCCACCGATAAATGGCTCGCCCTGGTCGGCCCATATGGATTGGCCAATGCTTTGCCGGGATAAACCAGCGTGCTGGCTGGTTGTTCTACGGGCGGTTTCGTGGCTTCGGGTACCTTGGCCACCACCGCTTTAGAAACAACAGGCTGGGGCAGGGCGGCTACCGCTGAAGGAACCTTCAAATTCAATCTCTCTTGCCAAGCTAACTCAGCCGACCTGCTGCGTTTTGGTTGGTGGGCAGGTTGCCATTTGCTGGCTGGCGATTCATTCAGGGTTAGAATTGTGCAAATTGGGTTGCCGCCAACCGTCACCACAGAAGGCCCACTCCACGGGCGCTTGGGGTGCCGTAACTGCCCCGGGCTCACAGTCGTTGCCGCGGTGCTGCGAACCAATGTCGATTCATCCTCCCCCTTTGCCCGCGCGATGAAATTATTCTGGGCAGATGGTTCTACTTGAGCGGTTGGCTCAACCAGATTCGAAACTGGTTTGGAGACCGGATTGGCATCAGGGTAAATCCCCTTAGGCTCGGGGAGAACTTCTGGGGCAAGGGGAGGCAAGTCCTGTGGCTCGGCAGGCTGCTTGGTTATCTCTGGCTGCTTGCTTGTTTCTGATTGAAGAATGGCCGTGGGCGTTACCACTTCTTGCCGAAATGAGGTGGGCAATTTTTCCAAAAACAGGTCACCCTGTTGGGTCACTAAAATCACCCGCTTGCCGGCACGCATCATGGGGCTTTGGCCAATATCGTTTTCAACTGCCACCACGCCCTTATGCCGGTGCAAGCCCCGAACCAGCTCAAGTTTGTCTTCCACACTCAGCACCGTTCCACTGATTTGAATCACGCCAGCGGTTTCGCTTTCGCAACGAAGGCTTGAAGTCAGGTTGGGAAATTTCTCGCGGACATACCGCTGCGCCATCACCCGTGTTGCAGCAGGCGACATGGGCTTGGGTGCCACAGTCGGATACACCACCACACGGCTCTTATCCCGGGCCTGCTCTCCCGTCACTTCCGCCATGATTTCCCGTGCTCGCAGCCGCCCGGTCTGGTTGTTGAACTGGCCCTTCAAGACCCACCCTTCCGGGGTCCATTCCGGGGTTGGCTGGCTGCCGGCAATCGCCGGGTCGGCCAATAGCCGCGTCTCCAGCTCCATAGACAAATAACGGCCTTCCACCACTCCCTCACCCGCAGGCTGGCTGGCCCGAGTGCTGAAGGGATTGATGGGAAAGCTGATCTGCGCCCGCGCGGGAGCGACGATCGCTGCCATTGCCAAGCCGCAACTCCCAAGGCCCAAAATGGCCATACGAAGGGTTGGCGAAAAAGCGTTCAATATGGTCATGGCTTCACCTTAAGTACCGAGCAGCCCAATGGGCCTGGCGTCTTTTTAGGGCGTTGACGAAAACCCCCGCGTTAGTCCGGCTGGGGGCCGGCTCCCGCGGGGGTTCGATCAGGCGGGCGTTAAAATCAATTGTTGACCAAGTCCTTGGTCACTTGCCTTTGCACTTCCACATCGCTGCCTACATAAAGATGCAGGTGGTCCTTATCGATGTAAAGCACTTCAACCCGTGGGTTCGTCACCTTCACAGGGAAGGGGTATCCGCTTTGCACGGTTTCCTTGAAATACACCGTGCACTTGTAGTGGCAGTGGTGCAGTTGGGCTGGGCCAACTAGAGGGAAGAAGCGCGGTGGATCAATCTTGTCCACCATCTTCTCCACCACCACCGTCACATCGTCGCGGAACTCTTCATAAAAGAAGGGAATGCCGCGGGACACCCGACCCAAGATGCGCAATACATGGGCCTCATCGGGTGGATCATCACAGGTTGGCATGGGGAAGCCTTCCCGGATGGGCGGCATCACAGGCACCCGGTGGTCATTCTTGAATGCGTACTTTTCTTCCATCCGCTCCGATACCCAAGGCATGATGGGTATGGGGGTGAAGATACCCATTGACAAAGGTAAGCACCCTGTCAGGGTAGGCAAAACTGCTGCTGCCAGCCCTACCCAGAATTTCTTGTTCCAGATCATACCGCCACCCTCCAAATCGGTCAGGTCCCCGCCAGGCCGGGCCCACGCGGGTGGACCCTCGAACCCTGTAAAGAGTTCGGTGTACTGGTGGTATCGGACAGTTTGGTGATGCGACTTGAGTCGATTGGGCCAATAATTCCGATTGGGAGGGCTTTACCACCCCATCCAACCGCAAAATTTCCCTTACAAGGCATCCAGAGAGTCAATCCAGGCTGCCAATTCCGCCATTTGCCCGGCATCTAGATAGCTCGAGTTAGCCTGGCTCATGATTCTTGAAATAACCGGATAATACTTTTGATAAAAACGGTTGAACAAATCTTGCACTGCCGGCCGGCTTGGGTCTGTAGCGCCTACAAAAAGCAGAAAACCCGTTAACTTGCCTCCCATGCGGTCACGCACTGTGCCGGGCCATCCAGCATTTAATACGGCCACCCCTGCGGGCGGTGTTTTACCCACTAAGGCCAAATGCAGGGCCATTTGCGCCCCTTGTTCAATGCCATGGGCCACTATCCGCCGCTTGTCGATGCTATGGCTGCCCGAAATTCCCTCAATCGATTCGCGAATCAAATCCCCATCGCTGGGCGTCCAGCCGGTTTCAACCGGGCATTTCGGAGCCAACACTATCAACCGCTTGGTGCTAGCTTGCTCACCCCACACTTGCAAAAAGCTCTTCAGATCCTCGTCTTTCGATCTGTTGGCAGGGTGCAGCCACACCAAAACACCATGAAAAATGTCAGATCGGTAATTCGCCGGCACATAAGCCCAATATTTGCCATCCCCCGAGGCGATGGTTCGCTCAAAAAGCCCGGTCTCTGGCTTTTTGGTTTCTTTATCACTTTCTTTACCATCTTCCGCCTTAATTTCCGCCTGCGGAGCTGTCTCCTTGGCCGAACCTGGTTGCGTTGGTTTGGCTAACAGGTCAGCAGGTCGGGCCACCAGAATGACTGAAACAGTTTCTGGCTTGGCAGCGGCATCAGGTTCCTTTTTCTCATCCGCCTTTTCTTGCGGCACTTTCGCGGCCTCTTTGCCTACACGTCGCACCACCAGTTTCAGTGTCTGCCCAATATCGGCAGATTCAACCAAGGTGGCAAGCATGCTGCAATTGGCAATTGGCAACGGTGCGGGTGGGCCCTGATCTCGAACCAGGCCAACCAGACGGTCCCCGACCTTCAGTCCGGCCTTTTCAGCCGGGCCTCCCGGGATCAGCGAACGAATGACAACTCCCTGGCCCTCCACCTCGCGCAAAGGGGTGATCCCAAGCATCGCCAAGGGTCTGGAGCTTTCCGGTGCCATCAGCTCCACCTGCTCAGCACGGGCTTTTTTGCCATCACGCAGATATTCAAGGCTCACCTTCTCGCCCTGATAAAGCGGGCCCAGTTGGCGCTGAAACTGACCTTGGGTAGCCACAGCCACCGCATTCACTTGGGTGATCACATCGCCCACCTTCAGCCCTGCCTTCTCGGCGGGCGAACCTATCCTCACTCCAGATAACTTGGGAGCCGCCCGAAACGGGTCGCCTTGCGCCATGGTCACGCCAAGTACCCCGCGCGAAAGATTGCTACCCTTCTGCAGTATGGGAAGAACCCGCTTCAGGTCATCCAGCGGAATCGCGAAACCAATGCCCGAGTCATACCACTCAAATCCAGCGGTTGCTCCCTCGGCATCAGGCGACGCAGGAACCAAAATGCCCAATACCCGCCCATCCAAACTCAACAGCGGGCCACCATAGTTCACGGGCGATACCTTCGCATCAGTTTGAATCGCCTTGCCAGCAATCCGGCCCAGCGCGCTTACAATCCCCTCGCTCACCGAGGGGGCCGTACTCGAAGCTGGCGAAAGCGCCCGGCCCAAGGCCAGCGAGGTCATTCCTACCTGGAGTTGACTCACTGGAAATGATTCGGGAACCGTCAACCCGCTAGCATCAATCTTCAGCAGGGTCAGCATGCGGCTCGAATCGGTTGAAACTATCTTGGCCAAATACCTTCGGCCACCCACCGAAACAACAACGCTGGCCGGTTGGTTGGCCAGGTTGAAAGCGCTGGAAACAATCCAGCCATCAGCTCCAACCACCAGGCCCGTCGTGGGCCCGGTGCCGCGCCTGACCGGTGCCGCACCCGGGCGGGCCCCCGGCTGGGCTGGTTGGCCCAGCACATCGGTACCACCACTGGTTTCAATGGCCACCACGCCAGCAGCCACCCGGTCCACCGCCCGCAGGATGGCAGCCTGCCTAAGCGATGCGGTTTCCTGCGCGGGAAGCGCTAAAAAAAACAAAAACGCAAGGGTCTGATGCATGGTGTCAACCGTGGGGCTTAGCGTGCGGACGGGGCAGCAACCGGTTTGGCTGCAGCCGGAGGATTGGCAGGCTTGTCAGGGGTCAGGGTGATCAATTCGATCTTTTCACCACGACGCACCTCCAGCCGAACAGGTTGGCCCGGCTTGCGGCCGGCCATCATTTCCTTCCAAGAGGCGATGGTGGCAACCGTTGTCCCCTCCACCGACAGGATCAGGTCGTCAGGCCTCAGCCCGGCGCGCAGGCCGGCCCCGCCCTGCCGCAAATAATCAATATAGGGAGGTGTGCGCTCCACAACATCTGGAACCAGCATGATGCCAGTCTCCACCGTGGCGGGCTTTTCCCGTGAACGGTCTGCCGGATTCGATGGCTTGTACTTTTCTTTTTTCTCCACCAGCTCACTCACCGACACCTTGCGGGTTGCGCCGCCAGCGTCCGTCAGGTCCACCGATGCCCACACTGGAATGGCATAGTTCACCCAAGTTTGGGTTAGCTCGTTGCTCACTTCCCGCCCCACAATGGCCAAAAGTTCACCACTCCGCGTGGTCAGCGCGCCTCCAGCCGCACCAGGGTTGTTGGTGATCGCATCCACAATCAGCGCTGGCCCACGGTAGGGAACCAGGAAGGCCCCGGTCCGGGCGGCAAGAGGCGTGATACCAGCCAATATCCCCCGCTGAACCGTGAGCGGCTCATCGCGTGTCGCAATCTGGAACTGGTTGCTAAAACCAAGCACCAAGGTTCCCGGCTTGGGCGGCGGGGCCTTCGCCGCGGCAATCAGGTCGAAAAAAGGCAAATCATCAGGCGCCGTCGAATCTTCAATTTTCAGCAGCGCCAAATCCAGCTCGGGTTCGCTTGCAACCACCTTCGCCATCACGCGCGTGCCATCTGCCAAGTGCACCCGCAATTCGGTGGTGTCCAAAATGTGGTTGTTCACCGTCAAAACATGCCCGGTGGGCGAAACCATAATGCCTGTGCCATAGGCGGGCAGTCCGCGCACGCCACCTGCGCCAAACACCTTCACCATCCGGGCATCCACCCGTTTTGCCACATCCGCCAAAGGCGGGTCTTGCGCAAGCACCATCATGCTGGCGCAAAAAAAGCCTAGCGCAGCTCCCATGAGTCCACCTCCAGGCGCAGAAAATTCACTTGGTTGTGTCGCACAGTGATCAGGTGCGGCATCGATCTGCCCCCCCCAACCGGCTTCACCCGGTCCAGATGCAACTCGCAAGGATCCTCATCAGCGGCCAGCCACACTTCCAGACATGCCAAACGGTTCCACACCTTGCCATCCGTTCCTTTTTCCTCGGTGATAAAGGCAAGCGCCCGGGTTCCACCCAGCGTGCCCTCCAGCACCTGCGCATTTTTGCGTAGCGGCCACCAGTCTTCAGGGTCTTGGTCTAGCGGCGGATAAAGGGGTGTTTCACCGCCATGCGTCATGCCTTGGGGGAAGGCCTTCTCGCCCTTGGCCAAAAACAGCCGCATTAGATGCAGCGCAGTCAGCATGCCTCCCGATCCCGCCGGGTCACGCAATGCCTGCGCTGTCAAATCTGGCTTCAGTGGCTCTAACGCAAAATCGACACCATCCACAAGCGCACGAATGATCTCAGGCTTGCCCTGAGCCAGCTCGCTCCATTCAAACTTCACCGGGGCTGCCATTTTCTTTTCGCCCAGAAAACCCTTGCCTTTGGCGGTCCACAAACCACCTGCAGAGGCCAGGTCGCCCATGGCGTTTTTCAGGCCTGCCAGCGCCTCGTCGCGCTTTTGCTTGTTCACCAAAAAATTCGCATATCCCGCCTTTTCCTCATAGAGCTTCAGCGCCGGCGACGGAGGGCCCTCTTCCTTCCCGCCAGGGCCCTCACCCGGGTTTTCGCCCGGCCTGGGTGGCATGGGTTGGCCCGGGCGCGCCGGACGCGGGGCCGGTTTACCTCCGGGGGCGATTGGTCGCCCGCTCTCGTCCACTTCGCGCTTTTCATAGCCCATCAGGCGTACCAGCACTTGGCGGGTTTGGCTGCCAGCGCCTTCCACCCGCCGCCGATAAGTCACGGGCAATCGCCATCCCTTGGGGTAAATTCCCAAGACATTTTTGAACTGGTTCACAGTGGACACCCTGCGCCCTGCCAAACGGATGATTTCATCACCCAGTGCCAAGCCGCGCCTCTCAGCGTCACTGTTGATCAGGTTCGAAACCAGCACCTGCGTTCGTTCCACCTCTTCGTTATTGGCAGTTGCCACTGTGGCGCCCAATGAGGCATGGTCCACCAACAACCCCGATCGCAGTGAGCCCATGAAGTTGAGAATCTGGTTCAGCGTGATCGCATAGCCCACGCCCGAGTTCACACGGCCCCTTTTGTCGAATGAGCCCCGCCCGTTGATACCCACCAACTTGCCGTTCATGTCAAAAAGTGGCCCGCCCGAGTTGCCAGGATTGATGCTGGTGTCCACCTGAATGCAGTCGGTGTATTCAAACATGCCCCGTTCGGGGTATTGGTAACGATGGGTCCCGCTCACCAAGCCAAAGGTGACCGTGGGGGTAAAATCCGCGGCCAGCAAAAACGGGTTGCCCATCGCGAACGACCAATCGCCCACTTTGACGGTGTCGCTGTCGCCAATCACCGCGAAGGGGAACGGCGTGTCCTTGCCATCCTTGTCCTTTTTAGGCAGCAGCTTGATCAGCGCCACATCGCCAATCTTGTCCAACCCAACCAGCACTGCGTCATACAGGTTGCCATCGGGTAGTCCGCACCGCAGCGCTCCACCCTGACCTTGCACCACATGGAAATTGGTCAGCGCATATCCGTCAGGGCTGATCACCACACCCGAGCCGCCCCCCGTGACCACCGCAACCACGCTAGGCGATACCCGTTTCACTACCTCAATCCGCTTGGCCTCTTCCAAGGCGATCGGATCCTGCAGTGCCAATGCCAAGCCCGGTGCCAAAGGGGCCATCAGTAAGGCGGCCAGGGCTGACCGGCGATCCGGATGGTTCTCGTTTGCTTTCGCCTTGCTCACTTGCTCACCCGCGCTTCACCCAGATGCAGGTGCTTGCCATAACCCAGCGACAACTCATCTCCCGCTGGCAACACGCTTACCCGCAACTTTTGCACATCCTTCACCGCCACCGCGACAGGTACCGATATCCGCGAAGGCCCTCGCGCCAGCTCCCGACGCACCAGCTCCTTGCCGTCCCCCTCGATCAACAACAGCACCGGGCCGGGAGCTCCAGGCACCGCGTCGTCAAAGCCGGCCACACAGCGAAATTCGCGGTACTCGCCTGCCAAGTCATATTCAAGCACCGTGGGGGCGGATATTCCAAGCCCTTTGTTGTAGGAAATACCCGCAATGCGCAGCGGGCTCAGATCCAAATTACGGTCCCGTGTGGGACCAGTGCGAAACCGTGTGCTGTCTTCCTTGGCCGGGTCCACCACCAAAGTGGGCTCCATGTCAGACAGATAAGCAAGCTTGCCGCGGCTCAGATCCAGCCGGGCCGGAGCCAGACCACCCGCACCCCCGCTGGGGTAGCTGATTTCCATGCCGCCAGAAAGCCGCACCTTCCAGATGCCGTCAGTCAGGGTAAGGGCTGATGCCGCAAGGCGGTTGCCGCCGGTATCGAACAATCGGGCCAGCACAGGCTCAAGGTTCGGGTCGGGGGCCCGCTCGAAGGCCAACCCATAAATGTTGGTCAAGGGCACCCTGGCTTCGCGGTCAATGCCTTGCGGGGTGAAGCCGATGGTTTTACCCTCCGCATCGCCCGAACCCAGTGTCCCTTCCAGTGAATTAATCGCCCCTTGCTTGGCGATTGCCAGCATGTCGCGCCGCTTCCGTTTGGCCATCCGGCTATCCCAGTCCCTGCGTCCAGCTTCGTCCGCCCCGTTGGCCAACCAATTGGCGGCTTTTTCCAAGGGAACCTTGAGCACCATGCCGCCATGCAGGGTCACTTCCAGCGTTTTGTCTGCCACTTTCAACGCCGAACAACGCAGCAAGGTTCCGTCATTCAGTTCCAGGTCAGAAAATTTTTCCATAGGCGGCCTTGCGGGCAGGGTCGCCAAATCCAGCCGCAGCACCGAGTCCATGGGTATGGGTAAAACCCGCCCATCGGCACCCTTGAATTTCAATTCGCCCTTTTCAAGCGAGATGGCATCGCCTTGGCGCGAGGTCCCATCCAGCAAACGCAGTTCGCCGCCATGGGCGACAAGCGCACCACCCAGCAGGAAAAAAGCCACTGTCTGCGGCAAACGACCAAAAAGACGGCTTAACAAAACGATGTGCATGCGACAGTCCAGGTGCGTGTTCATGGTGCTTGCGCCTTGCGCCAGCGCATTGGGTTCCGGTTAGGGGTTCTTGCGGCCCGAGCCAGGGGCCGACTCGTTCAGCTTTTTGAAATACAACTCCAAGGTCTCGCGGTATTTGGCGGGCGCGCGGGCAGCCAAATCACGCATGGCCTGCGCCCGGTCGCGGTCGGGCAGCTTGCCCCATATTTCCGCAATCTCCTTGGCCTTTTTGTTGTCCACATCGCCACTTCCAGAGGGGCCGCCCGGCATGCTGTCTGGCTGCGGTTGGTTAGGCTGCCCGCTTCCCTGACCGCCTTCGCCTTCCTGCTTGCCACCGTTAGGGCAGTTGCCTTGGTTCGACGCGGCTGCCTGCTTTTGTTGGTTTTCCGCTTCCTTGATCATTTCGTCCAGACGAACAACCACTTCCTTTTGCATGTCGCGGGTCTTCTTGCCACCGCGTTCAATTTCAAGCCGCTGGTGAATCTGCTCCATCTTGCGCGAGATCCAACCCAGATCCTTGTCCTTCCAACGGGCAATTTCAGCCTGCATCAGCGAGCCAACCATGCGGTGCCGTTCCGAAAGGTCCGCCACATCAGAAAGCATCCGGTCCAAGGTCGCCTGCGCGTCTGTGCCTTTCACTAGCCCATGTTCCGAAACTGCCTTCAAGAACAGGTGGCTGCCCGGGTCAATCGACTGCTCCGGGCGAACCATCCGCAGCATTTCCAAAGTCTCGTCCTGCGCTCCGCGACTCGATAGGGCCCTCGCCGCTGACAGTGCTACTGCTGCCCGGGCGAACATGGGCTGTTTGTCATCCTTCAGCCATGCCGGCATCCCTTCAGGCAGCGGGCTTTCGGCTCCGCGCGCTTGGCCGAGCAACTTGGCAATATCTGCATTGCCCAGTGCCAAAGTATCCGCCACCTTGTCGGCAACCGGCTCCAAGGTGGCCCAAATACCATCCAGTTGGGCCTTATTCGCTTTGCCCCCCATTTCGCCAAGCAAGGCTTCTGCCCGTGTCCTGGCCACAGCCTGATCCATGGCGCGCAATTGGCCAAAGGTGAGCCCGCCCTGGTTACCTTGGGCTTTGGGCTGCGTCTGGTCTGCCGGCTCTGCCGCACAAAGCGGTCCACCTAACACCAAGGCCAGAGTGGAAGCCGCCGTGTTGACGGCCATTCGGCTGAGAATCGATTCTGCTTTCAGCATGGTGCCCTTCTCCAAGTTGGGTCGATCAATCCACAATTAGCCGGTTGCTCACTGGCCTTTGTTTTTACCCAGAGCCATGTCTTTGGTCACTTTGCCAATCTTGTCCTGCCTACGGCTCAGGTCTTTTAGTTCCGTTCTGGTTTGCTCCAGGTCCGCCCGGCGTCGGGCATCCCCAACCGAGGTCGGGGCCGGCAACTGCTCGGTGGCAAATTGCTTGGCATATTGCTCCGTGCGCCGGTTGATTTGCAACTGGATCGACCGCACCATCTTCAGTTCGGCAATCTGGTCAATCAGTCGCTGGTCTTGCGGTTGCTGTTGTTGTTGCTGCTGTTGCTGTTCCTGCTGCTTTTTCTTTTCCTTGTCCTTGTTGTCCTCGCGGGCTTTCTTCAGGTTTTCAATCATCTCTTTCAGGTTGGCAATGATGTCATCCTCCACACGAATGGTCTGCTCGCCCCCGTCGGTCCTGCGCAGCCGATCTCGCACCACTGCCATGTCATCCCGCACCTGCCGGAAGACCTCTGCAAAAGCCACCGCCGAGCCTTCCGCCTCGATCAGCCGAATGGTGTCTTCGGCCTTCTTCACAATCTGGTCTTCGCGGTCCTGCAGTTCCAGGCCCTTTTGCTCGTCTACGCGGTCGGGGCGCATGTCAGCTCGGCGGGCGACAGCCTGGCCCAAATCAACAGTCCCTGCCCGCACTTCCAACTGCAGTCGCAACATCTCCGCGCACCGACCCTGAATTTGCGCCAGCACGCGCTCAATCTCTTCTTCGCGCAGTTGCTTCAGCAAGTCTTCCAAACGCTTCTGCGCTTCTTTCAACTTTTCCAGAGCCTCTTCTTGCTCCTTCGCAGCCCCGGGATTGTCCTTCTTTTCAATCTTCTTCTCGGCTTCTTTCTGGTTTTCTATCCCTTCCTGCACGCGCTTCTTGGCGTTGTCTTTCTCTTGCTGTTCGGGGGTTTGCTGGTCCTTTTTCTGTTGCTCCCCCCCATCCATGGGCTCTCCCATGTCAGATGGGTCAGACTTCGAGTCTTTTCCTTTGGAATCCTTGCTGTCTTTGTCTTTCTGGTCTTTTCCGTCTTTGCTTTTCGAGTCCTTCCCATCCTTGCTCATACCGTCTTTATCTTTTCCATCTTTGTCTTTCGAGTCCTTCCCGTCCTTGCTCATGCCGTCTTTATCTTTTCCATCTTTGTCTTTCGAGTCTTTGCCATCCTTGCTCATACCATCTTTGTCTTTTCCGTCTTTATCTTTCGAGTCCTTCCCATCCTTGCCCATGCCGCCTTTATCTTTCCCGTCTTTGTCCTTGGAGTCTTTGCCATCCTTGCCCATGCCGTCTTTGTCTTTTCCGTCCTTGTCCTTGGAGTCTTTGCCATCCTTGCCCATACCGTCTTTGTCTTTTCCGTCCTTGTCCTTGGAGTCTTTGCCATCCTTGCCCATACCATCTTTATCTTTTCCATCTTTGTCCTTGGAGTCTTTCCCGTCTTTGTCTTTTTGACCCTTCTTGCCTTCCATCAGATCCTTAAGGTCCTTGGTCTCCTTGGTCACCTTGGCCTGGGCCCGTGCCAATTCCTCGGGAGTCAACCGGTCGGTCTCGGTGTTGGCCCGCACCCGCTCTTGCTTGCCAATCACTTCCTTCAGCTTTTCAACAATTTTCTTGGCTTCTTCACGCTGACGACGCAATTCGGCTTCAGGGTCTCGCGTCAATGCCTCGATCAAGCGGCTCAAATCGCCCGATAAATCTTTGTTTCGATCCACCAACCCCTGCAGTTTGTCGGTGCTTTTAAAAGCGTCCTGTTGCTTCAGTGCCTGAATCAGGCTGTCGAATTTCGCGTCGGTTCCCTGGTCACCAATAATGCGCAAGGCGGCCTGAATGGCTTCGGCCCGCAACTTGTCTTCAGCTTTGCCCGTTCGCATCAGTCGTTGTTCAAGCAATTTCAGCGAAAGTTTGAAATCACTAAATTCACGCTGCAAGCGAGACTGGTTGGTCGCAACATCACCTTGATTCGATGCGACATCCTTGCCGGCGGCGCTTTTATCCTGCCCAAGTGCTGGCAACTGGCCCACAGTGGCAAGAACTGCCATCAAAAGGGCGGTCAGGCTGAAAGAAATCGCCCGCATGCATCACCTCACGGTCGATTGGGAGGCTTGACCAGAATGGGCTGACAAAAAGTATCCACCAACCATACCAGTGAACGCCACCAATTCTTCATCTATCGTAGCAATATTTTTGGCCTTCAACCGAGCCAAACCAGTGGATTTTGCTTTTCATAAACCCATTATAGGCAATAACTTCTGTCATTCTGCCGTTTTTGGGGTTATCCCGGCTAATTAAAAAAGGATGAAAGCGCCCCTTCCAACCACCATGCGATCAGGCCAAAACCTCTTCAATTACCCGGCCCGGACTCAAGGGCAGCGGTCGGTCCAACGGGTCGCGAATCTCCGTGGCAGGATTGATTCCCAACAGATGAAACAAAGTGGCCGATAGATCCTCGGGCTTGCAACCGTCAGATGCCGGGTACGCCCCTATTTTGTCCGATCGCCCATGAATGTACCCGCGTTTCACCCCAGCCCCTGCAAGCATCGCCGGGTAGCATTTGGGCCAGTGATCCCTGCCCGCAAGATCATTGATTTTCGGGGAACGGCCAAATTCTCCAACCCACACCACCAGGGTGTTTTCAAACAGGCCTCGCTCCTCAAGGTCTTCAAACAGCGTGGGGAGTGTTTGGTCCATCAATGGCAGCAGGTGGTTTTTCAAAATCGGATACATCTTTTCACCACGAAAACCGTGCGTGTCCCAACCCCCCTTGGCCCCGCCAATGCTCGGGTGCAAATACACCTGAATCCACCGGCACCCCGCCTCTGCAAGCCTCCGTGCCAACAGGCAGCTTTGACCATAGGTGGTACGCCCATACCGGTCCCGAACAGCATCGGGCTCCCGCGACAGGTCAAAAGCTTCCCGAACCTTGGTACTGGCCAACAGCGAGTGCGCGCGGTCGTACTGTTCCCCCAAGCCCCTGGCCAAAGATGCGTTTTCCAATTCGCCAAGTTGCCGTTCAATAATCCGCTTGGCCTCGCCTCGTCTGGCCATCCGCTCTGGTGTAATACCCGCAGGCAATGCCAGTTCAGGCAGCCTGAATCCTGCTTGGTTTGGATCCTGCCCCACAAAAAGCGGGTCGTGCCTTTTGCCCAAAAAACTCGCATGCTGCCCAGGCGTGATCGACCCGTCCGCAATGGTGTGCGGAAACGACACAAACCCGGGAATTCCAGCGGCAGTAGGCGCGAATTTGTCAGCGATGGCCCCATAGCCCGGAAAAAGATCGCGCGAGTCCCGCAATCGCTGGTCATCGGTGGCCGGGGCAATCCCGGTCAGGCTGTAATAGCCAGCCGAATTGTGGTTGGCCATGGTGTGGTGAAGGCCGCGAATCTGGCACAACCGGTCAATAATTTTCGAGGTTCGCGGTAGTAAGTCACTCACCAAAGCCCCGGGAACCTTGGTTTGCAAAACTCCCAACTCGCCGCGAATGTTGTCAGGCGCGTCCGGTTTGGGATCAATGGTGTCGTGATGGCTGGGGCCACCCCATTGGTGCAGAAAAATGATCGTTTTGGCTTTTGCTTTCGGGTTGGCAGCGTTGCCATGCGTTGCGCCAGCCAATGCGGCCAGACCACCAAAACCCACCTTCAATACCGAACGCCGGTCAAGTTGGCTCATCAGGGGCAATGGAAACACGGCTTCACCTCACCAACGCAATAAAAATTCACGGCTACCTAGCAACGCCCACGCCACATCCTCCAGCGCCAACCTGCGGTCGCTTCCGCCGCGAATCAAGCCCACGCAGGCCGAAAGTTCTTCAGGTGTGGGCTTCCGGCAAAGTGCGGCCAAATACAGTTCTTCCACCGCCACCGCCGGCTCGGCCTGAGCCAGCCGGTTCAACCGTTTGCTGCCACTCAGCAACTGCTGCGGCAATTGGCCGCTCACCAGTTGCAAGGTCTGGGCCAGGGTCGGCTCGGTCGTGCGCTCACAATCGCAGCTCAACAGCCGTTCAGGCTTGCCGAAAATGCGCAAAAAGCGATCCGTTTCATCACTTTTGCGCTTTCTGCTGGGGCCCGGCATGCCCGGCAGTTCCAAGGTCCTAGTCCCTGCGGGGTACCCCGGGTGGCTCAACCCCGATTCCAAAACCGTGGCCCAGCCATCCAGCAAGACCTCAGCCGATAGCGCCCGGGGCAGGGTGGCCCCACAAAGCCCGTCATCCTGGGTGGCACCTGAATGCTCGCGGTCCAATCCCCGGGCATAAGCGTCCGATAAAGTGATATGGCGTACCAGATCCTTCAGGTCAAATCGGCCCTCAGTCAGTCTTTGGGCCAAATGCTCAAGTAATTCCGGATGGCTCGGCGGATTCGCCAAACGGAAATCATCTTCAGGCTCCACCAGCCCCCGCCCCATCAAGCGCCGCCAAATCCGGTTGGCCTGCGCCCGGGCAAAAAACGGATTGCCCGGTTCGGCCATCCAGTGGGCCAAAACCTCGGGGGCATCGGTCTGGCTGATCGGCTCCGCCTCACCCAGCAAACGGGCAGGTTTTTTGACGGCCGGTTTCACGCTGGCCTTCTTCCCTTTACCTCTCCCATTAGCCTCTTCCGGAGGCCCCCGGCGCAAAAAGACTATCTGCTCACCCTTGAATTCATGCTTATCCAGATCATCGCCCCGCTTGTTTTCAAGAACCACATAGTCAATCCCACTAAAGACTTCCGAAAAAGCGTTATAGTCCTCGGTGGTCCACCGATCGAATGGGTGGTTATGGCAGCGGGCGCAGGCGATACGCACGCCTAAAAACACCTGGGCCACCGCCTCCGCCCTGGTCTGCGCATCGCGCAGGGCCCGGTAAAAATTCGCCGCCGGGTGCTCGTAGGTGCTTCCTCGAGCCGTCACAAGGTCATGGGCCATTTGGTCCAAAGGCATGTTGTCCAAAAACGCCCGGCGCAGCCAACCATGCATGGCCCGCACGCCTTTTGAGTCCAGCGTTTTTTCCTCCACCCGCAGCATATCAGCCCAGTGCAAGGCCCACACATCCGCAAAGGCAGGTTGCCCCAGCAGAAAATCAATTTCGCGGGCCCGTTTGTCTGCCTTGGTTTCTGCCAGAAATGCTTGCGCCCGTTCCGTGGGGGGTAGTTGCCCTGCAAGGTCGAGCCAAATCCGTCGCAAAAATTTGCTGTCATCCACACCTGAGGCCGGGCTAATCCCAAGCCGAGCTAGCCTATTGTTGATGATTTGGTCCACCGGGTGACTAGCTGCTTGCACTGTTGTCGCCGGCCCGCTGGCAGTCCACACCCGCAAAAGTGCTTGCGCCGGACCATAGCGCACCAAAATGGCGCTTTGGGTTAATCCCGGCACCCGCAACTCCGCTTGCTTTCCCTCAACCGAAAAACGGATGGCCGGATCACTGGCCTCAAGCGTGGCCAAATGGCTCACCACCCGTTTTGATCCATCCCCATAGATGGCGGTAACAATGGGCCGAATGTTTCCACCGCCCGGGGGCAAGGTAACCTCGTTGGGCTCCACCGAAAGACTTGCCACCTTGGGCTTTTCAGGTGGGTCTTTTTGCGCCCCCTGGCCAATCCAATCCCTCACACGCTGAAATGCTGGTCCATCTGCCGCCCACCGAACCCCGCCCTCGTGCGCGACCTGACCAGATGCCTTCTGAAGCAGCAAGCTCTGCGCCGCCGCTAGAGGTGATAGCCGTCGGCTTCCCTCACCATGGGTGAGCACTTTCCAGTCAAATGCTGGGTCTTCGCCTCGAAGCGACAGCTTAAGCCCCCCCTTGCCATTCAAATTCCCATGGCAAGGCCCGCTGT
>Ga0255124_1000037_pt1 | contig 51801 bp, 45 predicted proteins | sample Law_Cont_RepB_8d_FD_188564 | JGI IMG/M metagenome (GOLD analysis project Ga0255124, IMG submission 188564) | Freshwater microbial communities from St. Lawrence River, New York, United States - Law_Cont_RepB_8d | ecosystem: Environmental > Aquatic > Freshwater > River | place: USA: New York... | reverse complement strand
GGATTACCCCTCATAGACTCAGACATAGTATGGAAAATAGTATTTCTAGAAACCTGAAAGTCGATTTTCTCTACAAGCTCAGATATATTTTTAATCTGCCCTTTGCCCGCAACATTCTCACGCAAGAACTTTGTTCCATCCATAGTTCTATCGGCATAAGCCGCATATCCATTACTTCTGCCTGCAGATAACTCAAAACGCTTATTGTTGTCAGGTGTTACACCGACCGAAGATGAGGCACTATAGCGATGGTATTTGGAATGCACCTCAGTTCCATTACCATCCTTGTAGTTATCTGACTTTGAGTTCGAACCTGTAAATGTGGCGAAGTAATCTTTGTTACCAAGATTGGCATCGACCACTTCGTCATGACGACCAAAGCTACCCACCAAACCTGATGCATGAACATCGTATCCTGGCTTGTCATAGGTCTTTTGCTCTTTTTCAAAACGCACTGTAGCTGCCGAGCCATGCCCTGGATACAGAACAGTTTGAGGACCTTTCACAATTGTTACTTTGTCGTAAATCTCGGGGAAAATATAGGCTGTTGGCGCATCCATGCGCTGACCACATCCACCAAATATATTTTGATCATCAGCCAAGATATTCACGCGTGAACCACCCATACCGCGGAAGTTTGGCTCACCATCTGTACCAGCTTTACGCATGATGCTAAATCCCGGGACTGATTTCAAAAAGTCAGCGCCATCATGTGCTGGCAAAGGTTGACGAGGAACCTTTGGATCCAATTCAATGGTGGTTGGTGTTGTCATTTGAGCCGCCGTCACAACAACATCTTCAAGAATTGTTACATTTTGATTTGCATAAGCAGAATTGCCTGCAATCATCATCGCAACTGCTAAAGCGATTGGTTTTGGTGATAAATAATTTCTTTTCATTTTTTACTCGCATTGAATCTGTTTTGAATGCGCGTGCGCATTCCAATACCGAGCAACTAAAGATAGTTGCCGACCTTAAGAATCAAACGAGTGAGGGAGGAGCCCTAGAGGGAAGTGCAACCCAAGCAAATAAAGGCTTGGGTGACTGATAGAAAAGTTGAGGGTAAATATTATTGTTCACAGGCTTTGCAAATGAAAGCTCGTGATTCAGAGGGAGCGCGAAGTTACCTTGAACCATGCACAAAGGGCATTGAATATTTGCCTGAGCTGGCTCATCAGCGTCGCTGGCATCAATGACCTGGGTCATTTGGATGCCTGTGGTGGTACATACCTCAATGGATATGCCTTGACCATTCTGAGCCAATGACACCGCTTGGGAAACTGTAGGCGCCATAGAGCTCATCAGAATCGCAAAGACTGCGATCCAATGTGACAAGTGGCGTTTAAGTGAAATTCTCATGTGACGTGATTTTATACGATTTATGAAAAGTGCAAAAAGTTGATATTTATCAATTTTTGTAATTACTTACTCTTTGCCTAAGCTTCACTGATTGATATCCAGCTTTCTCTTCAGCTGCTTCACGTATTTTGCGGATGAGCTCACTCACCGCACTGCGCTTAATCAAGCTGGGTGACATGGCCAAGAAATATGTCTCATCGCCCAAGGGGATAAAGTTCAACCCATACTCAATAGCAACGCTTTTAAGTCCCACCCCCACATCTGCAGTGCCAGCCAAAATAGCAGTTGCAATGGCGCTGTGAGTGAACTCTTCACGCTGATACCCTTTGATTTTTTGTGTCGGAAGGCCTTGCGCATCCAAGAGCTTATCTAGCATTAATCGGGTGCCAGCACCTCGTTGACGATTGATAAAACGAATCTCAGGTCGCGCCAAATCTTTTAATTGCTTGATACCCAGAGGATTGCCTTTAGCAACAATCAATCCTTGGCTGCGCCTCATCACTGGATATGCCTGAATGCCTTCAGCAGATAAGCGCTTACGAACTGCAGAAATACTGTCATCATCTGGCACATGAAAACCAGCTAAATCAGCATCACCTGACAATAATCGCTCTAGGGCTTGGCCTGAACCCATGGTTCGCAGTTCAAAAGCATTTATTCCTTGAGCAGAGTCTTCTAGTATGGGGTCATTACTTGCGCAGAGTAACCATTTTTTATGGTCATCATTGTTTAAGTTCTCCAGGTGAAGCTGTAATCTTTTTTCTTGATCCTTACTCACCTCAGAAAACTCTTTTTCCACTTCATCAACAATGGCCAATAGAGTTTTGGCAGCTTCAGTCAAAGTTGAGCCATGGCCCTTCACACTCATCAAAAGACGGCAATCCAGCTCCTTCTCCGCAGCCTTTAGACGATTCCAAAGAGTTCGATAAGACATGTCCATGATTTCAGCGGCCGACTGCAAAGAGCGGCCATCTTGGACGCCTCTCAGCAGTCCAGCTACCCAGCTCAAATCGACTGGTTCAGTATGAACTTTATGTTTTTTATGAATAAAAACACTGGGCTTAATCTTAATTTGCATATGAAATAAATTACATATTGATATTGTTTAAATGATTGTTGATGATATAGCCATATTTATAAAGGAGACAAGATGAATCGACGTAATATTTTAAAAATCAGCGCTTTAGCTGTATTGGCTTTTTCTACTATTGGGATGAGCCACGCTCAAAAGAGCATTGTGGTGTCATCAACAACTTCAACTGAGCAATCAGGACTTTTTAAGCACCTGCTCCCTGTCTTTGAGAAAAAAACAGGCATTCAGGTCAAGGTAGTTGCTGTTGGCACTGGTCAAGCCCTGGACATTGGTCGTCGTGGTGATGCAGACGTGGTTTTTGTGCACGATAAAGTTGCTGAAGAGAAGTTTGTGGCTGAAGGTTTTGCTGAAAAACGCATTGAAGTCATGTACAACGATTTCGTTTTGATTGGCCCTAAAGCTGACCCAGCAAAGACCAAGGGCAATGATATCCAAGCTGCTCTTCAAAAAATTTCAAATGCTAAATCCACCTTTATTTCTCGTGGCGATAAAAGCGGCACCCATGCTGCAGAACTTCGCTATTGGAAAGGTGCTGGCGTAGAAGTTTCAGCCACGCAGCCTTGGTACAAAGAAACAGGTTCAGGCATGGGCCCAGCTTTGAATACAGCATCAGGCATGAATGGTTACATTCTTTCAGATCGTGCCACTTGGCTCACATTTAAAAATAGAGGCGACTTGGCCATTGTTGTTGAAGGCGACCCAAAGCTTTTCAATCAATATGGTGTGATGTTGGTTAACCCAAGCAAGCATCCTCACGTTAAAAAGGCTGAGGGCCAGGCATTCATTGACTGGATCATCTCTAGCGAAGGACAACAAACCATCGCCAGCTATAAGGTCGAAGGCCAACAAAGCTTTTTCCCTAACGCTAAAAAATAAGGTTTATTAGCAGCTCTGAATAAACTTCATCTGACATAGTCATATCTTTCGGCCTCGTTTCAACACGAGGTCGAAAAAACCATTAAGCTATCGCCATGTTATCGGCCTTCCATGATGCTTTTTCCCTCTTAGAAACACTCGATTCCAATTTATTGGAAATTGTGATTGTTTCTTTGCATGTCAGCATCTCAGCCCTTGTCATTGGTTGCGTCTTAGGCATGCCTCTTGGCGCCCTCGTTGCAATTCAAAATTTTCCAGGTCGGCAGATTGTCATCGTTATCTTAAATAGCCTCATGGGCGTGCCCACTGTCATTGTGGGCGTTGCTATTTACTTACTTCTTTCTAGAACTGGCCCATTAGGGGAATTAAATTGGCTGTTCACTCCCAAAGGCATGATCTTGGCCCAGTCCGTTTTGACCACCCCACTGATTGCTGCTCTCACCCGCCAAATCATTGAGGATGGCTGGCGTATTCATGGTGAAACCATGTCTGCCTTGCGACTCCCCATCGCTGCAAAGCTTAAATGGTTGGTCTGGGACTGTCGCTTCTCTTTATCTATTGCTCTGCTTGCTGGTTTTGCTAGAGCCATCTCTGAGGTAGGCGCTGTGATGATTGTTGGTGGAAATATTGACCGAGTAACACGCACCATGACCACCGCAATCGCATTAGAAACCAGCAAAGGTGACTTACCCCTTGCTCTTGCCTTAGGCATGGTTCTATTGGGAATAGTGTTATTGGCGAATTTATTGACCTCCGTCATCAAATCTTTTGCTGAGCGCCGCTATGGATAAAGACTTGATGATTGACTTAAAAGATATTGTGATTCATCGTGATGAACGCAAGATTCTCTCTATTTCAACCCAAATACCAAGACAAGGCATCACTGCCGTGATTGGTCCTAATGGTTCGGGTAAAACAACCCTGCTAAAACTTTTACATGGCGCAATCGAGGCAGATTCAGGTATTTATCAACCTGGCTGGGTAGAGCTTCAATCAGCTTTGGTACTTCATCACACACCCCTTATCAAGGCCAGCGTTAGAACCAACATGGCCATTGTTAAAGACAGTATTGGCAAACACAAAATCACCGAAAGTGATATTGATGAAGCATTGGCTTTGGTAGGACTCACGCATCTTCAAAATCAATCAGCTTTAAAGCTTTCTGCTGGCGAGAGACAACGCTTGAGTTTGGCCAGAGCCAAGTGTCAACGCCCCAAGATGATTCTTTTGGATGAACCAACCGCCAATTTAGACCCGAGCACCACAGAACAAGTTGAAACTATCATTCAACAGATGGCAGATGATGGCTGTGGCGTCATTTTTACTTCGCATCACCTAGGTCAAGTACAAGCACTGGCAGATCAAGTTGTTTTCTTAAATGAAGGTGTATGCCTTGAAGCCTGCGGTACAGAAGATTTTTTTGTGCGCCCGCAAACAGAGCAAGCCAAAAAGTTCATTGCCAGAGAATTGGGTTGGAAGTAGGTTGGAAGTAAGCTGGAAATGATCAAACTAAATTAAGTAGATGTAAAAAATGCCGCATCAGCGGCATTTTTTACATCTAACTGTATATCTGGCTTTTGTAGCCAAATATCATTCCTTAGACCAAATCTTCAATCAATGAAGCCAAAGTCTCTGGAGGCAAAGATTCAACGTGAGATGGATACTCTTTATGATCACAACCCACTTTCAATTGAGCGCCAGCTTTCAAAGATTTGATCATGTCTTGAGTTAATTCAAATCTCAAGAAATGAACAGATGAAGTTTTTTCAGCAGTTGTGCGGTCCAAATCTTCATTAGCAATCGCGTAAACACGAGGCTGACCTTCAACTTCAACAAAAACACGGTGCTCAATACCAATCAACTTGGCCAAAGCAACCTTACGATCCGCCTCATTCACATACTCTAGCTTCATGGTCACTTTGAAGTTGGTGCCATCAGGAACCAACGCATTGTATGTTTCCATCTCATCTTGAATACCTTCATCTTCGAAGATTTTCTCAACGCGAAGCATTTCTTGAATTTGGTATTGCATCAAATACTTGTTCTCAAAAATCATATTGAGATGCTCGCCCAAAATCACCGTTCTCTTTTTACGCTCGGCAATTGCCTTAAGACGCATTTCAGGGCGTGCTTTGTAATATGCCTCTAAGGACAATAAATCTTCACGCTTGATCTTACCCATGGTCATCTCCATCTAACTACTCCTAACGATTCAATTAAAGGCCGTATGCCTTAGCTAAAAGAGAAATTGGATGAGCCATTTGTGACTTCTTCATCCCGCCCTCTTCCATGCCTTGTTCAATGTGGTGTCCAGCTAGCTGGCAGTCTGAGCTGATGAAATCAGGTTCAGTGCTGGCCATATTTTTAAATACTGGCTTACCAATCTTCATAGCAGTCTTGTGGAACTCTTTCTTCACACCCCAAGTACCAGCATGACCTGAGCAACGCTCAACCACATTCACTTCTGTACCAGGAATCATTTGTAGAGTTTCTAGTGTTTTCTTACCAACGTTTTGTACACGCAAGTGACAAGGCACGTGGTAACTCACTTTACCCAACTCAACTTTGAAGTCATTCTTCAACAAACCATCTTTGTTACGTGCAACAAGGTACTCAAACGGATCCCACATCGCTTCCTTGACCAACTGAACATCAGCTTCATCAGGGAACATCAAAGGCAACTCTTGTTTGAACATCAATGTGCATGATGGGATTGGAGTCACAATCGCATAACCCTCTTTGGCCAATTTAGCCAATTGTGGAATATTGATGTCTTTGTTCTTGGCAACAGACTCTAAGTCACCCATCTCTAACTTTGGCATACCGCAACAAGCATCTTTTTCAACCAACTTGTAAGGGATCTCGTTGTGAGCCAATATCTTTAATAAATCTTGACCAATGCCTGGTTCGTTGTAATTGATAAAGCATGTTGAATACACCGCAACCTTGCCTGGGGTCTTCTCGCCAGCTTTCACTGGCCATGCTGCAGATTCTTTAGCCACTTGCTTGAATGTTTGCGGAGCATATTCAGGAATCCATGCATCTTTATCAACACCCAACGTTGTTTCCATCACAGAGCGCATCACTTTTGTACTATTCACTGCATTAACAGCTTTTGTCACAATTGGAATACCAGCAAAGCTACCCATCTTGTCAGTTGATGACAACAGGTTGTCACGGAAGCTTGTTTCACCATTCTTGTGTTTGATCGCTTTTGCACGCAACATCAAGTGAGGGAAATCAAGGTTCCAAACGTGTGGTGGCGTGTATGGGCACTTGGTCATGTAGCAAAGATCACACAAGTAGCACTGATCAACGACTTTGTCGTAATCTTTCTTGTCCACGCCATGAACTTCACCATCTTCAGTGGCATCGACCAAATCAAATAATGTTGGGAATGAACCGCACAAACTCACGCAGCGGCGGCAGCCATGGCAAATATCAAATACACGCTCTAACTCGGTATTAAGAGACTCTTCATTGTAGAAATCAGGATTTTTCCAATCAAGAGCGTGTCTTGTCGGGGCTTCTAAGTTACCTTCTCTCTGACTCATGACCATTCACCTTCTGTATTTTTAAATTTGTATGTTTTGCTATTTATTTAACTTACTTAGCTTAAGACTCTTTATGAGATTCCCGAGATTTACATCCCAGGAATCCTAAAAAAGCCTTCAGTACATCAGCGAATTACGCGCCTAATGTATCCAAAGCCTTCTGGTAACGGTTAGCGTGTGAACGCTCAGCCTTTGCCAAAGTTTCGAACCAATCAGCGATCTCGTCGAATCCTTCGTCACGGGCTGTCTTAGCCATACCAGGGTACATATCTGTGTACTCGTGTGTTTCACCATGAACAGCAGCTTCTAGAGCTTCTTTTGGTGTGCGGCCTGGAAGACCTGTACCTGGCTCGCCTGCACCGCCTTCGATCAAGAATTCCATATGACCGTGAGCGTGACCAGTTTCACCTTCAGCTGTTGAACGGAACAATGCTGCTGTGTCGTTCTCACCAGCGATATCGCACATGTTCGCGAAATACAAGTAACGGCGGTTAGCCATTGACTCACCAGCAAAAGCTTCTTTCAAGCTTTGTTCTGTTTTGCTACCTTTTAATGTTGGCATTTTTTTACTCCTATCGATAGATTTAACTTCCAAGTCGGTTACGATAGCTATATGTCTTTGGTCATCCAAATACACATAGCAATCTAACTAGACAGACATAGTTTATGTCTAAAACAACTCGATAGTTAAATTGTATTTATTAATTTTTCTAATAGCTTTTAACTAAAATAGAATTAATCGACTAACCTATTGTTTTTAAATGGATTTAAATTACTTTTTCCTGGCAACCAGCATTGTTGCCCTCGCCGAAATTGGCGATAAAACCCAACTTTTATCCCTCATGCTGTCTGCAAGATACAAGGATCATCATTGGGCCATCATTGGCGGAATTTTCATTGCCACCCTCCTCAATCATGCTTTAGCAGCTTTCTTGGGGAGCGCCATTTCTACATGGATCAGCCCAGAAGTCATGAAATGGATCTTAGGTGGTGGTTTTATAGCCCTAGGTTTATGGCTTTTAATACCCGACAAACTCGATGGCGATGAAGAAGCCCCTCCAACAAGCAGTTCTTGGAAAGTCTTCACGATCACTACTTCATTATTTTTTATTGCTGAAATGGGCGATAAAACCCAAGTTGCCACTGTGGCTTTAGGTGCACGCTATGATGATTTATTGGCTGTGGTGATGGGCACAACCGTTGGCATGATGCTCGCGAATGCTCCTGCAGTTTGGCTTGGGAAAAAATTCACAAAAGCTCTACCGATCAAATGGGTGCATGGCATTGCCGCAATCATCTTCATTGGTATTGGTGTAGCAACATTATTTGTGAAGTTTTAAACAACATAAATAATAATTAAATTGCTTTAACTATTTAATCAAAGATCATCTAAGAGACATTGAATGGCACGCACAGAAAATTCCATCACCTTCCTAAGAAGTGAATACAAGGCACCGGCTTTTACTATTCAAACAGTCGACTTAGATATTGCCCTAAACCCATCCAAGACAATGGTCGTGAATCGAATGATGATTCAACGAGCAGCAGGTCAAATAGGTCAATCTCTGGTTCTGCATGGTGAAGAGCAAGAACTCATCAGCGTGAGGGTCAATGGTGAAATTGTGCGTGGCTATGAATTAACACCACACTCACTGACCATCCATAATTTGCCTGATCAATTTGAATTAAGCATCACCAGCGCCAATATCCCTGAAAAAAATACATCCCTGATGGGGCTGTATGTTTCTAACGGTAACTTCTTCACTCAATGTGAGGCTGAAGGCTTCAGAAAAATCACTTACTTCTTGGATAGACCAGATGTCATGGCCACTTACCAAGTGACCTTGCGTGCCATCAAAAAAGATTTTCCTGTTCTGTTATCCAATGGCAATCTGATCAAAGAAGAAGAATTACCCAATGGTTGGCACAGCGCAGTTTGGCAAGACCCATTTCCAAAACCATCTTATTTATTTGCATTGGTGGCTGGCAAATTACAGTCCATTGAACGCACCATCAAAAGCCAATCTGGCAAAGACAAGCTTTTACAAGTCTGGGTGGAAGCCAAGGATCTTGATAAAACAGAACATGCGATGGATTCATTGATTGCATCCATCAAATGGGATGAACAGCGCTTTGGACTTGAACTGGATCTTGATCGATTCATGATTGTGGCCGTTGGCGACTTCAATATGGGTGCCATGGAAAACAAGGGTTTGAATATTTTCAACACAAAATTTGTTTTAGCCAATCCAGAAACTGCCAGTGATGTTGACTACAGCAACATTGAAAGCGTTGTGGCGCACGAGTACTTCCATAATTGGACTGGCAACCGAGTTACTTGCAGAGATTGGTTTCAGCTTTCACTCAAAGAGGGTTTGACTGTGTTCAGAGATCAAGAATTCTCAGCTGACCAAATGGGCAGCGCTTCTGGCAAAGCAGTTAAGCGAATTGAAGATGTGCGCCTACTTCGTCAAGTGCAATTCCCAGAAGATGCTGGCCCAATGGCTCACCCCATCAGACCAGATAGCTATCAAGAAATCAACAACTTCTACACCGTCACTGTGTATGAAAAAGGTGCAGAAATCATCCGCATGCAACAAACCCTTTTGGGACGCGAAGGTTTTCGCAAAGGCATGGACTTGTATTTCAAACGTCATGATGGCCAAGCGGTCACTTGTGATGATTTTGTTTCCGCAATGTCCGATGCAAATCAAAAAGATTTAACCGAATTCAAGCGCTGGTACAGTCAAGCAGGAACACCTCGGGTAAAAGTTGAAGAAAGCTTTGCCGGTAATACTTACCAAGTCAAACTCACGCAATCTTGTCCAGCCACGCCAGGACAAGATACAAAAGAGCCGTTTCACATTCCATTGCTCTACAAAATACTTGGGACAAAGTCATCTTCAGATTCAAGCAAAGCATCCAACGAACAATTGTTTGAGCTCACTCAAACATCACAGACCATCACGGTTGAAGGATTGAAGCAAAAGCCCACCCTGTCAATCAACAGAAATTTTTCAGCCCCGATTGTGTTGGACTTTGAGCAGTCAGAATCTGATCTCTTGACCCTTCTTCGTCAAGATGATGATGCGTTCAACCGTTGGGAGGCTGCGCAAAAGCTATTCATGAGAAGCATTCTGAATGGTGCGACTCTCACATCAGACCTGCTCAACACCCTCAAAGAAATTCTCTTAGATGGTCAGTTGGATCCTGCTTTCAAAGACCTGATATTCACACTGCCAGCTGAGAGCTACTTGTATGAACAAGTCAAGGTCATTGATCCACAGGCCATTCATCAATCACGCCGCAAATTACGCCATCAACTAGCCCATCATTTACAAGAAGCTTGGCTATGGGCTTACGAGCACCATCAAACACCTGGCAAATTCAACCCAGATGCCATGAGCGCAGGCAAACGCTCACTCAAAAACTTGGCGCTTCACATGCTGTCAGAATCTGGCCATGCTGGTGCGGGTGATTTCGCTCTCAAGCAATATGAAAATGCTAACAACATGACTGAAAGATATGGTGCATTGGCAGTAATGGTTAACTTTGCATCAGCTCATGCCGCCAAGTGCCTGCAACATTTCCATCAAACATTCCAATCAGATGCCTTGGTGATTGATAAATGGTTTGCCTTACAAGCAACAAGACAATCAGATTTAAGCAATCCTCGGTCAGTATTGAAGGATGTGCTGGCTTTGCGTCAACATCCAGATTTCAGCCTTAAAAACCCAAATAGAGCTAGAAGTTTGATTCATGCCTTTTGCATGAATAATCCGGGAGCTTTTCATCAGCCTGAGGCAGCAAGCTATGAATTTTGGGCCAAGCACGTGATTGAACTTAACCAAATCAACCCTCAAGTGGCCGCAAGATTGGCCAGAGGACTTGATCGTTGGAAACAATTTGCCCCGAATTATCAAGTTCACATGAAATCAGCACTAGAATTGATAGCTAAGCAAGATAACTTGTCCTCAGACGTGGCTGAAGTCATTGAAAAGGCGCTTAATAGCTAATCAGGAAAAACATATGTCGCAAGGCACCACATTTACCAAATACATCACGGAGCTTGGCTCTAAGAATCCCCAGATTCCAGCATCACTGTTGGTATCTGTTGCCAATGCTTGCAAATTAATTGCCAAACAAGTCGAGCAAGGTGCACTAGCTGGCATCATTGGCTCTGCTGGCAGTGGCAACGTTCAAGGTGAAACCCAGCAAAAACTAGACATCATTTCTAACGACATATTGTTAGAGGCTTGTGGATTAGATCAAACATTGGCGGGCATGGCTTCCGAAGAAATGGAAAACATTTTCCCAGCCAATAAAAATGGTAATTTTCTACTATTGTTTGACCCACTGGATGGCTCATCCAATATTGATGTGAACGTTTCGATTGGTACCATTTTCTCCATCCTTAAAAAACAATCCACTGGAGAATTAACTGAAAAAGATTTTCTTCAAGCTGGGTGCGATCAGGTTGCTTCAGGTTATGTGGTCTACGGCCCACAAACCACTTTGGTCTACACCACCGGTCAAGGTGTTCACATGTTCACGCTCGATCATGAAACAAATGAGTTTTTACTCATCAAAGAAAATATCACCATTTCACCTGACACCAAAGAATTTGCCATCAATATGTCGAACATGCGTCACTGGGATCAACCCGTGAAACGCTATGTTGATGAGTGTCTTGCAGGCACTGAAGGCGCTCGTAAAAAAGACTTCAATATGCGTTGGATTGCCTCAATGGTGGCCGATGTGCATCGCATCCTGTGCCGAGGTGGTGTGTTCATGTACCCATGGGATAAACGCGACCCAAGCAAGCCAGGCAAGTTACGCTTGATGTATGAAGCAAACCCCATGAGCTTTTTGATTGAGCAAGCGGGTGGTGCCTCAGTCAACGGCAAAGACCGCATCATGACTTTGCCTGCTGAAAAATTACACCAACGCGTGTCTGTTGTGCTTGGCTCAAAAAACGAAGTGGATTTAATACAGAAATATCATCAAGGATCCTAGTTAGTTCCAAAAACTCTTATCCAGTAAAAAAGCCTCTGATCCATCTCGATCAGAGGCTTTTTTCTTAGGGCACTATGATCAATGCATCATCGTTGTAGGATCCATGTAATCAAGCCCATGGGCACAGGCAACAGCTTTGCATGTGATGTGACCTTGATAAACATTCAAGCCATTCATCAAATGAGGATTTTCAATCAATGCCTGCTGAGCCCCCTTGTTTGCAATCTGCATCACAAACGGTGCCGTTGCATTGGTCAAAGCCATTGTTGAAGTTCTAGCAACCGCCCCAGGCATGTTGGCAACACAATAATGAATCACATCATCGATTTGATAAGTGGGTTCTTGGTGCGTGGTTGCATGTGATGTCTCAAAACAACCGCCCTGATCAATCGCCACATCCACAATCACCGATCCAGACTTCATGGCAGACACCATTTTTCTAGTCACCAACTTTGGAGCAGCGCCACCTGGCACCAGCACACTACCAATCACCACATCGGCACTTAATACCGATCTCTCAATATTGGCTGTGCTTGAATACAAGGTGTGAATACTGTTGCCGTATAAAGCATCCAATTCTCTTAAGCGATCAAGATTTTTATCAATGATGGTCACACGAGATCCCATGCCAACCGCCATTTGCAAAGCAGCACTGCCCACAACGCCAGCACCCAAAATCACCACATCAGCTGCCGGAACACCTGGCACACCCGCCAATAGCAATGCTCGACCACCATTGGCCTTTTCTAAATGATGCGCCGCTGCTTGGATCGACATTCTGCCGGCCACCTCACTCATGGGAGCCAACAAAGGTAACCGACCGTTAGCACTGGTCACCGTCTCATAAGCAATACAAATTGCATTTGATTGAACTAAGGCTTGGGTTTGGTGTAAGTCCGGAGCCAAATGCAAGTATGTGAACAGTACCTGCCCTGAGCGAAGCATCTTGCACTCTTCAGGCTGTGGCTCCTTGACCTTAACAATCATCTCAGCTTCGGCAAATATGTCACTTGGGCAATCCACCATCTGGGCCCCAGCCATGACATAGTGCTCATCCATGAACCCAATGGCTTCACCCGCATTTTTTTGAACCAGTACCTGATGACCCCAGAGTCTTAATTCTGTGACTTGATCGGGTGTTAATCCAACTCGATACTCGTGATTTTTAACTTCCTTAGGTACGCCAACAATCATGATGCACTCCTTTCTTTCTTATGTAGACCAAAAATAAAATACAACAATGTCAATCCAATCAAAATTGGAGGACCAACATAAAACGCCATACGTGTTGATTCTGAATAAGCCATTAAGCCAATCACAAACATCACAAAGAAGATCGCAAACCATGAGCCGTATGGCCACAGAATTGCACGGTATGGCAACTCATCTCTTTGAGCTTGAGTTAATGATTTCCTGAATTGAATTTGCGTGAATAAGATGGCGATCCAAACCAATAAGCCAATCAAAGTCACTGCTGCTGTGATCCACTGAAATGCCTTCTCTGGAACAAAATAGTTCAAGGCAACTCCCAAAGTTGGCAACAGAATCGTCATCAAAATGGCTTTCATAGGCACACCAGATTTAGATACTTCGCCCAATGCTTGAGGAGCATTACCTATTTTGGATAAACCCAAGAGCAATCGACCACCACTGAATATGCCTGCATTACAAGAAGAAAGTGCCGCAGTGATCACCACAAAATTGATGATGCCGGCTGCTTCTCTCAAGCCAATGCTCTCAAACATGGCGACGAATGGACTGCCTTGCTGACCAACTTGATGCCAAGGGAAGATCGCCAAAATAACAAACAAGGCTCCGACGTAAAAAATCAATATGCGCCAGGCCAATGAATCAATGGCCATAGGAATGGTCTTTGTTGGATTTTCAGCTTCACCTGCCGATAAGCCAATCATTTCAATACCAACGTAGGCAAATAAAACCATTTGAAGTGATAACAAGAAACCACTCACCCCATTAGGAAAAAATCCACCATGCTGCCAAAGGTTGGCGATACCAATTGGCTCACCACCAACACCAAGGCCAAAGAAAATCATTCCGCAGCCCATCGCAATCATTGTCACAATCGCGACCACTTTGATGAGGGAGAACCAAAACTCAAATTCGCCAAAAACCTTCACAGCAACAAAGTTGATACCACCCATGGCCAGCAATGAGGACAATGCCCACACCCATTGAGGGACGTCCGGGAACCACATCATCATGTAGATACCAACAGCCGTCACCTCAGCCAAGCCCACCACAATCCAGTAAGTCCAATACCCCCAACCAACAAGATAGCCCGCTAGAGGACCAATGTATTTGCCGGCGTAATGAGCAAAGGATCCTGCCACCGGCTCATGCACAGCCATCTCACCCAAAGCTCTAAGAACAATGAATGCCACCAAACCAGCCAAGACATACCCCAACATGATGGATGGCCCTGCCAGTTGAATAGCTGTGGCTGATCCTAAAAATAAACCAACACCAATTGTTGATCCCAAAGCCATAAGACGAATATGTCGTGGCTGAAGACTTCTTTTTAATCCATGATTGTCATGAACCATTTCTCACCTCTACTGTGTCATTCAAAAATTTGAACAGGCAGAATAGGAGGCAATCAATCGCTTGTATATGGTCTAGAAATGCATGAAATATTTAATTTAAGAAAAGTGACAATGCAAAATTTCTTACACCCAATAAACATGGGATCGCGAGATTAATCTCAGAATTTTTCTTACAAGAAAATAAGAAGTTTCCTACAAAGGAATCAGAAGATTCCTACAAGGAAGTAATCCAAATATTTGAGGAATTTAAGTGTAACTTGAGAGAAATTTTTAAAATTTAACTAATTAGAAAAATTTAAATCTGATGTGGATGGACGAACATAGCGCGGAGACTCTCTCGATGCATCGATACAACCGCCGTCTTTATAAACGCCTTGAGGATCTCTGTAACACATCATTCGATCAATGATCATCTGGTACTTTGATGGATCTGCCAATGATTGCTTGACGCAAGATTCAACAATCTCTTCATCCATATGTAATTCACCATCATCGCCAACAAACGCGCCGTCTCGCCAGTGGTATACCTCTACACATTTTGTTTCCAAACTGAATGGCTGATCTCTTTTCCAAAAATTGGTGAATAAGTTATGCCCCAAATAGATGACCCAAGAACCCTCATACCCCGAAATATCTGAAGAGCGATCATCAGGATTGCGAAACCAGACACGATCCCCGGGCACGTAATACTTCATGGGGAATGGATGATCTAAAGTGCCATACTCTTTGAGAAAAATCTCATGAAACTCGCCCGAACGAATAGCGCTTCGCTCAGAACGTAATTCCAACTTTTTTAATAAATCAGGATTCACATTTTTCAGCTCTTGAGCAATGCTGAGCAGGATCACATATTCTGTTGCTCGATAACAAGAAAAGGAATAAGCATCCTTAGAGCTGGTAGGTTGAGTGGCCTTGATCAAACCATCAATGATTGACTGGCCCTTGTTCAACAAAAATCCTTCTTCTTCGTCATAATGCCAATAGTCAGCTGGCCTCTCAATGGCCCTTGTATCAAAATTCAACGCTGCCTTATAACCAGCTTTAACAACATAATGTCGAATTCTGATCGCTGACACTAACTCATCAAAATTAGGAAAAGTGAATGGGATGGTTGCGATTAACATCGCGACCAAGATTTCTTTCTCTAAATCTTCGGTATTTTTTTGACCATCAATGCCCATGGTGGCATATAAACGAGTGGTATCCCAAGCTGGCGCCCACTGTTCTCTGGCGCTTTCCTTGAGCTTGTAAGTGCACTGATGAGCGCCATTGTGATTGGATAAAACTGAATCAACATGCGGCCACAATTGCAAGCCCTCAAAGTACTTGCGCATACTGGCCTGCAGGGCACTTAAGTCTTCTGCGGTCTTAACAACAAACTCAATCCCACGAGACTCAAAGTGAATATTGGTTTGATTTGCTGTCATTGTTTTTTATAAGAATCTGTCCAACAATCTTCGACTGTGTTTATCCAATAACTGAATATTCTCTATCAAGTATTGAACACCATGATTATCAGAAATCAAATAAGTATCTTTACTTATACGGCGAATATCTTCCTCGCCCTTTAAAACGAACTGGGTCGCACCCCTACTGGTCTCAACCGTCCATGTGCTGGGGGTTGCAAATGAAGAAACCTCAGATATCTTCATCAAAACTGGCATGAACTCCCTATTGGCGAGCTCTTCTTTGATGATGATCAGATTATCAGCACTGACTTGATTTAAGTCGTCTAACCAAACTAATTCTTGACCATCTCGGTCAACAATCGCAATACATTCGCCTGGAAGACTGATAGGGAAAGCTCTGACTGGAAGAACTTGTTCATAGAATTGTCCGGCTTCAGTCTTTAGGCACAACTGACCAAAAGCATTTCTTGATAAAGTGAAATTCTTCATAGGATTACTCATGCTTCACCACCAACTCAACATCAACTGCATCCATGGCTTGTCTAGCTTGAGTGTCATACATCCGGCGGTAAACACCCCCCAAAGCCATCAATTGATCGTGCCCACCCTGTTCAATGATTTGCCCTCTATCTAATACTATTAAACGATCTGCTTTGCGCAGCGTTGATAAACGGTGCGCAATAGCGATCGTGGTTCGACCTTTGACCAAATTATCCAAAGCTTTTTGAATCTCTTTTTCGGTCGTACTATCCACTGATGAGGTTGCCTCATCGAGTATCAAGATCTGCGGATCAATTAACAAAGCTCTTGCAATCGAAATACGCTGTCTTTCGCCACCAGACAAAGACTGGCCTCTCTCACCGACCAATGAGTCATATCCATGCGGTAGTCTTAAGATAAATTCATGGGCATGAGCTGCTCTTGCGGCCGAAATGATTTCTGCCCGAGTGGCATTTGGTTTGCCATAGGCAATGTTTTCAGCAATCGTACCGAAGAATAAAAATGGCTCTTGAAGAACTAGGCCAATGTGCCTGCGATAGTCAGCCACAGCGATCGAACGGATATCAACGCCATCCAAGCGAATCGTGCCTTCGGCTGCATCATAAAAACGACAAATCAAATTCACCAAAGTACTTTTACCTGATCCACTGTGACCAACCAAACCGATCATTTCACCGGGAGCAATCTTTAGATTAATTCCTCGTGTCACAGAACGATTACCGTACCTGAAGCCCACATTATTTAACTCTATGAGACCTTCTACTTTTGTTAGCTTGATTGGCTGACTTGGTTCTGGAACGCTCGACACATGATCCAAAATATCAAAGATACGTTTAGATGCCGTGGCCGCCTGCTGAGTGAAAGCAACAATGCGGCTCATAGAGTCTAGACGTGTGTAGAAACGTCCAATGTATGCCAAGCAAGCCGTCAACATACCAACGGTGATGGCATCGTGTGAAATTTGCCAAATACCAAAAGCCCACACCACCAATAATCCAATCTCTGTTAACAAAGTAATGGTGGGCGAGAACAAGGCCCAGACTCTATTGACTCGATCGTTCACAGCCAAATTATGTTCATTGGCCAACCTAAAACGGTCAGACTCACGCTCTTCTTGTGCGAAGGCTTTCACCACACGCACACCAGGGATCGTGTCAGCCAATACGCTGGTGACCTCTGACCAAATGCGGTCTATTTTCTCAAAGCCATAACGCAATTTATCTCGCACCACATGAATGGCCCATCCAATAAATGGCAAAGGTATCAATGTCACCAAAGCCAACCATGGATCGATTGAGATCAAGATGGCAGCTGTCATCAAAATCATCAAGACATCAGTTGCAAAGTCTAAAAGATGTAATGACAAGAACAAGCAAATACGATCTGACTCTGAGCCAATGCGGGCCATCAAATCACCCGTTCTTTTGCCTCCAAAATATTCCAATGACAACTTCATCAAATGTTGGTAAGTGGTGGTTCGAAGATCAGCACCAATCCGCTCACTCACCAAAGCCAAAATATATGTTTTAGCCCAACCCAACGCCCATGCCAATAATGCTGCAGCAAGCAAGGCGCCCAAATAAAACAACGTTAAATTGATATCAATGGCTTGACCATTTTGATAAGGCAATAAAATATCATCCATCAACGGCATGGTCAGATAAGGTGGCACCAAGGTTGCCGCAGTAGAGGCAAGTGTTAAGGCAAAGCCTGCAAATAATTGGCCTTTATAAGGTTTAGCAAAACGCCATAACCTCAACAAGGTCCAAGTTGATGGTGGCGTTAAGTTTTCTGAACTACAAGCTGGGCACTCGTCTTGATCAGGTGGTAGTGGGACCCAACAAGTTGGACAAAGTGACTGCGTGGCTTCAGCAAGCTCAGCATTAAATTTTCCTAAGGACTTGGCCAACTCAACCTGAAAATGTTGGACCAGACGATTGGCCACAGGATTTTGCGCCAGCGTGAATCGCCATCTGGCCAATCTGCCTGTTTGGTTGAGCAATTCTAAATTTGCCACTCCAGCATGATCGTGTAATTGCAATTTCAAGTCTTCAGAAAAAGACCATCTCGACCATGACAACAAGTCTTCTTTGCTCGCAATCAAACCTTGATTGGTTAAGCAAACCAAGCCTTTTGCAAAATGCAACTGCTCATTGAGATCTAGCTCCAAAACAGCAATCACTGACTCGTTGTCATTCAAGGTCCGAGCAACAGATCGTCGCCACTCATTTGGCAAACGTTCTAAAGGATCCGTGGGGCTATGGATAGCGATGGGGGTGGTATTGATAGTAGAGGTCAAGGATGTCTTTATATCTTTATTTGTCGGCAATTATCGCAAATTTGCCATTCAAAATATTTACCTTTTTATGTCAACCAAAGATTGCCCAAATCGTTAAACGACAACGTACAATTAGGTATTTTTGGCACTTTAGCCCCACATGACTAAAAAAACTATAGAAATCATAGATATAAAGGTTCTTAAAGGACCCAGCATGTGGACCTATCGCCCGGTTTTAGAAGCCTGGGTCGATATACATGATCTAGAAGATTGCCCCTCAAACACCTTGCCAGGCTTTACTGATAGGCTGGTGGCTTGGCTTCCCAGCTTAATTGAGCATCGTTGCTCCTACGAAGAGCGAGGCGGCTTTATCAAGAGACTCGAAGAAGGCACCTGGCCAGCCCACATCCTTGAGCACGTTACCCTCGAACTACAGAATCTTGCAGGTATGCCAGGAGGCTTTGGCAAGGCTCGCGAGACCAATAAGCGCGGTGTTTATAAAGTGGTGGTTCGCGCTTGGCATGAAAAGATCACTGAAAAAGCCCTCTATCACGCACGTGACTTGGTGATGGCCGCCATTGAAGATCGCCCATTTGATGTGCCAGCCGCCATCAAAGAAATTGAAGACATGGTGGATAGCCTTTATTTGGGCCCCAGCACCGCTTGCATCGTTGATGCGGCCAGAGAAAAGAAGATTCCAGCCACCAGATTGTCTGAAGGCAATTTGGTGCAATTGGGCTATGGCAATAAACAACGCAGAATTTGGACAGCAGAAACCGATTTGACTAGCGCGATTGCTGAAGGCATTTCAAAAGACAAAGACTTAACCAAATCCCTCTTGGCTTCTTGTGGCGTTCAAGTTCCTGAGGGTCGCATGGTTGATAGTGCTGAAGATGCCTGGGCTGCTGCTCAAGACATCGATGGCTCTGTGGTGGTTAAACCTTATGACGGCAATCATGCCAGAGGTGTATTCACCAACTTATCAGATCAGGCACAGATTAAAAAAGCTTATGACGATGCCTTAAAAGAAGGTAGTGGCGTGATTGTTGAGCGCTACATTCCAGGCAACGAACATCGCTTATTGGTGGTTGGCAAAAAAGTGGTTGCTGCTGCCAAAGGCGAATCAGCGTGGGCCAAGGGTGATGGCAAAAGAAGTATTCGCGAACTGATTGAACAAGAGATCAACACCGACCCTCGCAGAGGCGATGCAGAGATACTACCTTTGAGCCCTGTTGTATTTGATACAAAATTAGAACTAGAGCTAGCGCGTCAAAACTTCACCTTGGACTCAATCCCTACAATGGGTCACGATGTTTTAGTTCAAGCTTCAGGCAACATGGCTTTTGAAGTCACTCATTTAGTTCACCCTTCAGTTGCTGAACAAGCTGCTTTGGCCGCACGAGTGATTGGTCTTGATATTGCTGGTGTTGATATCGTGGCTGAAGATATTTCGAAGCCACTTGAAGATCAAGGTGGCGCCATTGTTGAAGTTAATGCCGGCCCAGGTTTGATCATGCATCTCAAGCCTGCTGTTGGGGAACCTCAACCAGTCGGGGCCGCAATCGTTGATCACCTCTTCCCGAATAATGCGGATGGACGCATTCCAATTGTTGGCATCACAGGATCTCGCGGTAAGACCATGGTGGCACAACTCACCACCCACCTCATGCAATTAACCGGCAAGAAAGTCGGCCTAGCATGTAGCAAGGGAGCCTTCTTCAATCATCGACTTCAAACTCAAGGCAATTGCGCTAACTGGATCAGCGCAAACCGAATCTTATTGAACCGTCAGGTTGAGGCTGCAGTATTTGAAAATGACAGCCGCACAATTTTGAATGAAGGTTTGGCATACGATCGCTGCACTGTTGGTGTGGTGACCAATCTTGATCCTCTAGACACAGTACCCGAGTGCTCAATCACTGAACCAGAGCATATTTACAATGTCTTACGAACCCAAGTGGATGTTGTGTTGCCTAATGGGTGCTCAGTTCTAAACGCGGATGATGAAGCTGTTGTAAAAATGGCAGAGCTATCAGATGGCGAAGTTATTTTCTTCAGCAAATATGGCCCTAATGAGCACACCAAAAAGCATCTTCAAAAAGGTGGTCGTGCCTTATTCACCGAAAACAACATGATCATCTTGGCCACAGGCAATGATCAATACCCTCTCATCAGCACCGCTAACATTCCCCTCTTACAAGCCAGCAGCAAAACAAATACCCTAGAAAGTATTCTGGCTGCCGTCGCTGCAGCGTGGTCTTTGAATACACCCAAAGACATCATTGCTGCAGGCCTCCAAACTTACCAATAGCCAATCATGGAATTAATTCGCATACGCGCTCTCAGAGGTCCTAATTTTTGGGGCAAACACACTTCTCTAGAGGCATTAGTCAAGTGCGAAGAAAATGAAAAAATCATCACCAATATTTCTGGTTTTGAAACTCGCTTGCGTGAACGCTTCCCACAGCTTGGCCCATTGCGCCCACACACACAAAATGAAACCGTCTCTTTGGCTCATGCATTAGAGGTGTGCTCAAGAGATTTACAAGCTCAAGCAGGATGCCCGATCACTTTCAGTAGAACCATGTCAACACCAGATGATGGTGTGTACATTGTTGTGGTTGAATACACCGAAGAAAAAGTCGGCCGCCTGGCACTTGATTTGGCCATGCAGTTATGTCGTTCAGCTCTAATTGATAACGGCTCACACCTCGATGAGTACCTCAAGCAACTAAGAGATTTGGATGAAGATATTCGTCTGGGGCCAAGTACAGGATCAATCGTTGAAGCTGCCATTGCGCGTGGCATCCCCTATCGTCGTTTAACTGAAGGCAGCATGGTTCAGTTAGGCTGGGGCAGTAAACAACGCCGCATCCAAGCTGCTGAAACAAGCTCTACGAGTGCGATTGCTGAATCAATTGCCCAAGATAAGCAGCTAACCAAAGACTTACTCCATGCTGCTGGCGTGCCAGTACCCATGGGAAAAATCGTGACCACTGCCGAAGAAGCATGGGAAGCTTATTTAGAAATCAAGTCTCCTGTAGCAGTTAAGCCACGTGACGGTAATCAAGGCAAAGGTGTGGCTGTCAATATTGATAACCGCGAACAAATAGAGATTGCCTTTAAAGCAGCTTCAGCCATTTCTTCTGAAGTGATTGTTGAACGTTACATGCCAGGACATGATCATCGTCTTTTAATCATCGGCGGTCAGTTAGTAGCAGCCGCTCGTCGTGAACCACCCTACGTGATTGGTAATAATAAAAATACCGTTCGCGAATTGGTTGAAGAAGTGAACAAAGACCCTTTGAGAGGTGATGGTCACGCCACTTCACTGAGCAAGATTCGAATTGATGAAATCGCCATTGCTACTCTTAAGAATCAGCAACTCACTCCAGACTCGATTCCTCCTAAAGGTTTGCGCGTCACCTTGCGCAACAATGCGAACTTAAGCACTGGTGGTACTGCCACTGATGTGACTGATGACGTGCATCCTGATCTTGCTGTTTCAGCCATTGCGGCAGCACAAATGGTTGGTTTGGATATTTGTGGCGTAGACGTGGTTTGTGACAACGTTTACAGACCACTGGAAGAACAAGGTGGCGGCATTGTTGAAGTCAACGCTGCTCCAGGATTGCGCATGCACTTGCACCCTTCTTACGGCAAAGGTCGACCAGTTGGTGAAGCCATCATTTCAACGATGTTTGGCAAAGAAGATGATGGCCGAATTCCAGTAGTGGCTGTTACTGGCACGAATGGCAAAACAACCACCGTCAAGTTGATGAGTCACCTGTTTGAGCAACAGGGTTTGCGTGTTGGACACACAGGCACTGATGGCGTCTATGTGAATGGCAAAAGAATCGACACAGGGGACTGCAGCGGCCCTAAGAGCGCACGCAACGTCTTGATGCACCCAGACGTTGATGCGGCTGTTTTAGAGACGGCACGGGGCGGCATTTTGCGTGAAGGCCTGGGCTTTGATCGTTGCCAAGTGGCGATTGTGACTAATTTGGGCGAAGGCGACCACCTTGGCATGAATTACATCAACACGACCTCAGAGTTAGCCACTGTTAAACGTGTGATTGTTCAAAATGTGGCCAGCAATGGTATGGCTGTTCTTAATGCAGCAGATCCAATGGTTGCCAAGATGGCCAAGTCATGTCCTGGCCAAGTCACCTTCTTTGCAAGAGATATACAGCACCCAGTGATGGCAAAACATCGCGCACAAGGTCAGCGCGTGGTTTTTGTTGATAACAACAAGATCGTTGCAAGCGAAGGTAAAAAAGAATTCCACATTGACTTGAACCAAGTGCCTGTCACGGTCAATGGCAGCATCAGCTTTCAGGTTGAAAATGTCCTAGCAGCAGTTGGTGCCGCATGGGCCTTGAATATTCCTTGGGAAACGATTGCTGAAGCATTGGCCACCTTTGTGAGTGACTCAGAAACAGTACCTGGTCGCTTTAATATATTCAAGCATCAGGGTGCCACTGTGATTGCTGACTATGGTCATAATCCTGATGCAATCAAGGCCCTATCAGAAACCATCATCAACATGCCTGCCAAGAAACGCATGGTTGTGATCAGTGGAGCCGGTGATCGTCGTGATGAAGACTTGCGACGCCAAACAGAAATCCTTGGCCAATACTTTGATCACGTCATTCTCTATGAGGACCAATGCCAACGTGGCCGCGCAGACGGCGAAGTGATTGGCATCATGAGAGAAGGTTTGATGTCCTCAAAACAAGTGAAGAAAATTCAAGAATTCCATGGCGAGTTTTTAGCCATAGACCAAGCTTTGTCTCAAATTGAAGCAGGCGACGTTTGCCTTATTTTGGTTGATCAGGTTGAAGAGTCTTTGGCTCACATCGCCAAAAACGTTCGCTGATCACTAACGCTTTATTGGCTAATTATTTTTCCAATTTTGACTGCTGCTTTTGCAGCAGTTTTAATACTTCAGCAGCCGCAACAAATCCAAAGGTGGCCGTGACAGTCACAGCAGAGCCATAACCTGCGCAAGACAACCCTCCACTGGCCACACCTTGCCTTGGCTCATCCGAGTAAATCGCAGTAACACCTAACTTCTTTTTAAGATCATTGCTAAAGCCATACTCTTTGCGCAATGAGTATCTAATTTTTGACAACACTGGATCCTGAGTTGTTTTAGCCAAGTCAGCTGCCTTGATACGACTTGGATCTAGCTTGCCACCAGCACCACCGCAAATGATCAACGGAATTGTTAAAGACTTTTTATTGCTCTGCTTTGTTCTTTCTTGTTCTTTTTGCTCAGACAGCCTGGCTCTACCAAGCTCATCCCTGCCCTCACAATAGGCCGCTAAGACAATCTTCATCTTGACATCATCTGTGGCATCAAGCACTGCAAAATATGGGTTCTCAGCGTTCTTATGCAAATGAGCATCCAAATTGTCTGGCGTTAAAAACTCGTCGATGATATTGAGCTTGATCAGTGGGTTGATCTGCCTGACTCGCTCGGCCATGGCTTCTGATTTTGATTTCCCGAAGTTATCTTCAATCGCATGTAACTGCCGATTCACATTGCTGACAGCAATGTGATCAAAATCCATCAATGTCAGCTCACCAATGCCACTCCTGGCCAGAGCTTCGACTGCCCAAGAGCCTACGCCACCCAATCCAGCAACGAGCACGTGCGCTTTCTCAAAGGTCTGTAAACCATTCTCGCCATATAAACGAGCGACCCCCGCAAAGCGTCTAATTTGATTTGTATCCATAGCCATGACTATATAAGAAAAAACCCGCCTCGAGAGGCGGGTTTTAATGTGAGCCCCGAAGGGCTTCACCAATGTTTCATCAATTAAGAATCAACTGATTACTTCAAAGTTGGGTAACGTACGTGGTCAATCAAGTCTTGAACTTCTTTATTTGGAGCTGGAGTAATCAAGCTAACCAAGATAACCAAGGCAAAACCAACTGGCACACCGAACACACCTGCTGAAATTGGTGCAATACCGTACCAAAGTTCAATTGGTGATGTCACGCCGAATACACCGCGCATCCATGGCTGAGTTGTAACCATGTAGTAAATGGTTATACCAAGACCACCGATCATACCGGCAACTGCGCCCCACTTAGAAGCACGCTTCCAGAAGATACCCAATACTAAAACTGGGAAGAAAGCAGCTGCAGCGAATGAGAACGCAGCACCAACCAAGAACAAGATGTCAGCTGGTTTCTGAGCAGCTACATAAGCAGCAGCTAGAGCAACCACCAACAACAATGCCTTAGAAATTGCCACACGACGACCTGTTGAAGCATTTGGATCGATCATCTTGTAGTACAAGTCATGAGACAAAGCGTTAGCAATCGTCAACAACAAGCCGTCAGCTGTAGACAACGCAGCAGCCAAACCACCCGCAGCAACCATGCCTGAAATAACGTATGGCAAGCCACCGATTTCTGGAGTTGCTAACACGATGATGTCGCCACCGATTCTCATCTCACCCAATTGGAAGATACCGTCTTTGTTAATGTCAGCTACTGACAACAAAGTTGGATCAACCGCTGCCCAGCTTGAAATCCATGCTGGTAGCTTATCGAATGGTGTTCCAACGAGAACGTTGAACACTTCATACTTAACAAGCACTGCTAACGCAGGAGCTGTGAAGTACAACAAGAAGATGAAGAACAATGACCATGACACAGATTCACGAGCTTCTTTCACAGATGGTGTTGTGTAGAAACGCATCAAAATGTGTGGCAATGCAGCTGTACCAACCATCAAACAGAAAATCAAAGCCAAGAAGTTACGACGTGATGTGTCGTAAGCAGTTTTTGCCTTTTCATCGCCATTTGGATCACCAGAGTACTGCGCTGCGTGACGAGGCATGCCAGCCAAAGGCTTAGCTCTTGCTTCGTTTGCAGCTTTTGCTTTAGTCCAATCTGCCTTAGCAGCAGCTGCGTCTTTTGGAACAGCAGCCAATGCTTTCTCAGCAGCAGCCAATTCAGCAGCAGGAGCGTTAGCAGCTTTTAGATCAGCCACTTTCTTCTCAGCAGCAGCTTTATCAGCAGCTAGAGCTGTTGGGATATCTTTAAGTTTTTCACCTAAAGCATCTGCACGCTCTTTGAAAATTGCAATAACTTCTAGCTCTTTTGGATCCTTGATCAATTCTGCTTCACGAGCTGTCACTTTTTCAAGCTGGTAGCCGTAAACGATTTGTGGGATTGGGAAACCAGTTTGTTTCACTGACAACCAAACCACCGGAATCATGTAAGCAATGATCAAGATGATGTACTGAGCCACTTGAGTCCAAGTAACAGCTTTCATACCACCCAAGAATGAGCAAACCAAGATACCAGCCAAGCCCAAGAAGATGCCAAGCTCAAATGAAACGCCTGTCAAACGTGTTGTGATCAAACCTACACCGTAGATCTGGGCAACAACGTAAACAAACGAACACAAGATCGCAGCAACTACACCTAGGAAACGCGGCAAGTTACCATCATAACGAGCACCTAAGAAGTCAGGGATTGTGAACTGACCAAACTTACGTAGATATGGTGCAAGGAACAAGGCAACCAAACAGTAACCGCCTGTCCAACCCATGATGAAGGCAAGACCGCTGTAACCTGTCAAGTAAAGAGTACCAGCCATACCGATAAAGGAAGCTGCAGACATCCAGTCAGCACCTGTCGCCATACCGTTATACATAGCAGGAACACGTCGACCAGCCACATAGTACTCAGCAGCATCGTTTGTACGACTCATAAAACCGATACCGGCATAGAGTAATACTGTTGCTGCGAGGAAGGCGTAACCGATGTATTGGCGAGTCAATCCCATTTGTTCTGCGATTGCAAGAACCACGACAAATGAAATGAAACCACCAACGTACCAGGCGTAAACCTTGTTAAGTTGTTTTTTAAAAGCAGCGTTTGAACCGCCACCACTGAACGCGCTACCGCTATCAGGAGACATTCCAGCCATGATTAGTCCTCCTCTTCTTCAGCACAACCGTGCTCTTTGTCTAAATTGTTCATGTAATGAGCATAGTAGACAATGATTAAAACGTAAGCGATCAATGATCCTTGCGCTCCCATCCAGAAGCTGAAAGGCCAGCCAAAGAATGAAAAGTTTAGGTCACGAGCCATGAAAGCGACCACGTAAGTGACAACAAACCAAAGACCCAACAAAATTGCCGTGATTCTTAGGTTTTTTGCCCAATACTGGCGATGCGATTCCGTTAATTGCATAACAGTTTCTCCTCGTTGTTACTTTAAAACCAGGTTTCCCCGGAACCCTTTGCGATCCACCAGAATTTCACCTCTGGCTTGCAACCGAACCGCGATTTGTCAAGAAGCTTTCACTTCAAGCCCAGTTTCCCGCTCTAATTGAGCGGCAAATTTAGGCTCAAACCCTTTGAGGTGACGAATGATCTTCACCGCCTCTTCAGGTTGCTGACGATCCATATGAACCCGCGCTAACTGATACCAAGCGTAAGGGCTCATAGGCTGCAATTGGGTATTGCGCTTGAGGGCTTTAATCGCCTCTTCAAAGCGCTGCTGTTGAATCAAGGTTAGACCCAAACCGTACCAGGCTTGATCTAATTTCTCGTTTAATTCAAGAGCACGACGGAAGCTGAATTCAGCATCAGCAATTTGCTTTAATTCTTCTTGGAGATAACCAAGGTTGTACCAAGCAAATGCAGGTGCATCTGGCTTGGCCACTAATTTTTTATACATATCGACGGAGGCTTGCTTATCGCCTGCCTCTGCGTAAAGATGAGCCAAACTACCTAATGCATAAGCATCGTTTGGGTAGTCAGCCAACATGTCTTCCAATGTTTCAATCGCCCAAGCCTTGCGACCAAGCACAATGAATGTGATTGCTCGCCACTTATGCAACTGCCATTTAAGATCAATTTTCATCATCTGCAACCAACCATCCCTATCGATACGCAGTGCTCAATTTTTGCAAGAGTCACTGCGATATACAAAACTGAAACAACACAAAAAGCCACCACTGGAATATGTCGCTCTGCAACCATTTTTGGAGAAATTAACTTGGCAATCGCTGTCCAAGGTTTATTCAAGACCACAAACAATTGATAAAACATATTGGTTTCTCTCTTGTTACCAACAATCGCATACAGAATTGCTTGACCCACTAAAGCCAAACCGCCGATATACAAAACCAACTGCAACACATTCAAAAACTGAATCAAATTCTTACCTCAAGGTTTAAACCCCGAATTTGGGGATTTCTTACATCACACGAACTATGAATTTTTTTAGGCGATTCGAAAATAAGTAATTACCCTATTTATTTATCTATATAAATCAAGTAATTACTGCACTATTTCCCCTAAGGAAAATAAGGTATATATTCTCAATTTCGAGGTAACCAGCGCGACTCTCGGGCCAATCTTTCCATTAAATCAATCGTTGGCGCTAGTGGCTTAAGTCTGGGCCAAATTTGTAGCATTAATTCAGCCGTAGCAAAGGTATCTGCAGCTGCTTGATGACGCACTGCACACTCAATTCCCAAATGTCCCATCCATTGATCCAGGGATCTGGCCTTCACTTCTGGATAGGAAGCTGACACCAGTGGCTCAACGTCGATCCAGGCATTTTTAAGCTTATATCCGAGCTGATATTGGTAGGCTCTTTGAATCATGGATTCATCAAAAGCTGCATGAAAAGCCAATAAAGGAGCATCCCCCACCCATTGCTCGAAATTTCGCAATACCTGTTGAGGGTCCTCCCCCATCATTTGCGCCTGAGCACCAATGCCATGCAACAAAATATTGTCTTTATCTGAAGCTAAATCTTGTTTCAGGACAGCTTCAAAACTATCAAAAATATCTATTTTTAAGCTTTGATCATCATTCACATGAATGCACACAGCGGCAATCGCCAATAAGCGATCTTGCCTTGGGTCTAAACCGCTGGTTTCAACGTCTAAAACAACCCAGCGATTTTGATTAATGACAGGAGCCTGCCCAAATAAGCGTTTTAACCAAAACATCTTAACGGCCGTAATCTAATTCAATGCGCTGCTGCAAATCTCTGGTAGCTCTCAGAGACTCCTTGAGAATTCTGCGATCAATGTTGTTCAAGCTGCTCAACTCAAGTGCATTGAAATTTCCACCAATCGCATGCGAATCAATTTGCACCGATAAACGCAACATTTGCAAAAACTCAAAAGCAGATACCCAAGCCAAATATTCACGCTCTGGAATATCAAGGGCAAGACCCACTGCAATCAATCGATCTCTGGTGTTGGTATCTCCAATGCCATGGGCTAAGGAGTAGATGCGTGCAGCATCAACCAAAATAGCAGTGCCATGAAGCTTTAAATCAATGCACTCCTTGTCTTCGAGCTTGATGGTGTCAATGCCGCCATGCCAACTGATGGGCACTCTCATGTTCAATGAGTTTTCAGCCAGCAACTTGATGAATCTCGGAATGGCTTTGGCTTTTTGCATCACGGTGTTTTTCATTGCCACCAGCAAATCAGGATTGCCGGCTACCAAGCGGAAATCAAAATAGATACTTGCATTTAACAGATCTTCAGGTGTGCCGTGCTCAATCCATTGTGAGAATCGCTCCAACCATTCAGTCTCACTCAAGCAAATCTTTGGATTGCTTGCCATCACATTTCCTTTACACAAAGGATAGCCACAAGCATCCAGGGCTTGATTCACATCCAAGGCGAATTTCAAATACTTATCTCTGACTGCATCGCTGGCTTGCCCAGAAAACACCAAGGCATTGTCTTGATCAGTGGCAATGGTTTGCTCAGAGCGTCCCTCGGACCCTAAAGCAATCCAGGCAAACTCTTTCAAATCCAAGCCATGCTTTTTGGCATTGAGCTCAACCAATCTTTCACAAACAACATCATTCAAATAACTGATCAAGGTCGTCAGCTGTCTTGCTTGAACACCTTGGCCAATCAAATTTTTCGCAAACTTTCTGATGTCTTTGGCACATACAATCATGTCCGATAAATCTGAGGCTGATCGTATAGAGGTACTGATGTTTTTCAAGGACAGACGTTGGGTAGCAAACAGATCTCGCTCAGAGATGATGTTCACAATCTCCTTACCATCGACAACAGGCACATGACGAATACCAAACTTGGACATCATCAAAGCAGCATCTTGTGCGGTATGTGTGACAGTCAGAGCTTTAACGCCCGTCGTCATCACATCTTTGATCGGCGTATCAAGACTCATTTGAGGAATGGTCACGCGCCCCAAGATGTCGTAGCGCGTCAAAATACCCAATAAACCATCCTGTTGATTACTCACCAAAATTGAACCAACGCGACGTTCATGCATTTGAGTCAAAGCATCTTTAATCGGAGTCTCTGGCGAAACAAATAAAGGCTTCTTCCTTGGTAATTGCCCAAGAGGGGTCTCCAAGGATTGTTCGGAAAAGATTTGTGAGGCATACGTTCTTTGAAGAACTTGTCGAGATTGCTCAAGGAATTTCAAGATACGTAAACTCAGGTAATCTGCAAACGGACTAGATAAGTTAGCCAACTCCTTCATGGTCTCGACTGAAATTCTCAGACAAAAACAATCGCCCGAAGCTGCATAGGTGGCAGTCACAGATCGGCCAGCAACCGCCGCACTGACGGGGAATAATTCACCCGCCTCAATCTCATGCGCTCCACCCGCCTCATTCGCCATACCTCGTCTTGAAATAACGCTGCCCTGACGAATAAAAAATAACTGTTTCACTTCTCCATGAGCAGGCTCAAGAATGACTTCCTCTGGAGCAAAATAATGTTCTTTGGCTGACTTGATGAAAAAATCAACGTGCTCAGGCTTCATCTCAGAAAAGGGGATCACTTGCATCAACTGCTGACGCAAATTCATGACCAAGCTTCTTGATGGGGTCACCTCTTTTGGCACTTCAATCGTCATCAATCGATTCCTTTTTATTCAAAGCTAATCAAGCAGAGCCACTCAAGACTATATATACTTCTGTTATGACAAAGCTAGCTGATCTCAGAAAATCCTACATGAAAGGCAGCCTCTCTGAAGAGGATGTTCAAGCCAACCCCGTTGATCAATTCAAGATTTGGTTTGATCAAGCTCAACATGCAGAATTACCTGAACCCAATGCTATGACAGTAGCATCGGTTGATGAAAATGGCAAACCCAGTGCGCGCGTGGTTTTAATCAAAGAAGTGACTCAAGAAGGCTTTGTTTTTTTCACCAATTATGAGAGTCGCAAAGGCCAAGCTTTATTGGCTAATCCTCACGCAGCCCTTTTGTTCTTTTGGCCAGAGCTAGAAAGACAGATTCGAATTGAAGGCAGCGTTGAAAAGATTTCTGAAAAAGAAAGTGATGAGTACTTTCACTCAAGACCATTGGACTCAAGAATTGGCGCCTGGGCTTCACCACAAAGCAAAGTGATTTCTGGAAGAGGTGAATTGGTTGCCAAAGCGGCAGAGTACGCTCTTAAGTTTGCTCTTAATCCACCTCGCCCACCACACTGGGGAGGCTTTCGGGTCAAGCCTGAGGCTGCAGAGTTTTGGCAAGGCAGACCTTCACGCTTACATGACAGAATTCGTTACACACTTGAGCAAAACGTCTGGAAAATTGATCGTCTTGCTCCGTAATCACTTCAGTTGATTTACATCAAAAGATCTTTGAATTGATCTCTGAATTTAGACACTTTAGGGCTGACCACAAAAGCGCAATAACCCTGATCAGGATGTAAGTTGAAATAATTCTGGTGACACTCTTCCGCCGGATAGTAGTTTGGCAAATCTGAAATTTCAGTGACAATCTTATTGCCAAAAATTCCAGATTCATCTAATTGCTTGACCAATTCCATAGCAGCGGTCTTTTGACTCTCATCATGAGTAAAAATCACTGAGCGATATTGTGAGCCCACATCATTACCCTGGCGATTAAGCGTCGTTGGATCATGAATAGCATAAAAAATCTCCAGCAATTGCTTGAAACTGATCACAGAAGAATCAAATTCCAAACGAACCACTTCTGCATGATCGGTTCTTCCACTGCAGACAGCATCGTAGTTGGCATCAGAAGCCTTACCACCGGCATAACCAGACTCAACACGATGTACCCCCTTCACATGTTGATAAACGGCTTCCAGACACCAAAAACACCCACCACCCAATGTCGCTTGTTGATTCATGATGCTCATCCCCTATATCAATGATGTCATCTTAATCCTCTGAGCATTAATCTGCTTAGAGCAAGGGCATTCAGCTAGCCCGTATTAGTCAAATCCCTGATTCTTTGTTCCAGCAATTCCCCATATACTTCTGCTATTCACTTTTCTCCACTACCAAATGAACGCCCTCCAATTACAACTTGAAGATTTGCAGCAAGCCTTTGCGCATGAACCATCACCCAGCTTTGCTGAACGCAAAGAAAGAATTGAGCGCGTGGTGGCAATGATTGATAAATATGAAGACAACTTGTGCAAAGTGGTTCATGCTGACTTTGGCAATCGCCACTCAGTTGAAACGCGCTTAACTGAATTGGCCATGGTGCGTCAGGCAGCGAAATACGCGATCAAACATCTCAAGTCTTGGATGAAAATGCGCGACATTTCTATGCCAATGCACCTAAAACCATCAAAAGCCTGGATTCAAGCCCAGCCCAAAGGAGTGGTTGGCATCATCAGCCCTTGGAATTACCCGATTCAACTGGCTTTGATTCCTGCCATCTCAGCCATAGCAGCTGGTAACAGAGTTTGGCTAAAGCTTTCAGAGCGCTCCCCTAGGACATCCGGCTATCTCGCCACCATCATCGGAGAATTCTTTCACCCCCTAGAACTTTGCGTCACAACAGGTGGAGAAGATGTTGCTCGTGACTTTTCAGAATTAGCCTTTGATCATTTGTTTTTCACAGGCTCAACTGCCACTGGTAAGCGAGTGATGAGAGCAGCAGCAGACAACCTCACGCCGCTGACTCTGGAACTGGGTGGCAAATCACCAGTGGTCATCAATGATGATGCCAACTTAGAAGATGCCGCCACAAGAATCATTTTTGGTAAATTGATCAATTGCGGACAAACCTGTGTTGCTCCCGATTACATTTTGATCAAGCATGAGTTAATTCCAGAACTAAAGGATGCCTTAGTTCAAGCTGCTGGGAGCTTATTCAAAGATCCATCCGAGCTGACTCATTCAATCGATCAAGAACAACTATCGCGTTGGCAACAACTGGTTTCTGATGCCAGAAGTAAAGGCGCCCGAGTCACCCCTCTTCTTCCTGAGTCAGAAAATCATCCTTTCACCCCATTGATACTGACTCAAGTTGCACCTCACAGCCTGGTGATGCAAGAAGAAATTTTTGGTCCTATCTTGCCAATCATCGGCGTGTCATCCCAAGAAGACGCGATTGAATTCATCAATTCAAAAGATCGCCCATTGAGCATCTATTGGTTTGGTAAAGATAAAAAAGCATTGAGGCATTTAATCTCAAAAACTCATTCAGGCAGCGTGACTGCCAATGACACACTCATACAAGCTGGAATTGAACAAATACCTTTTGGTGGTATTGGTGCTAGTGGAATGGGTGCTTATCACGGTCAAGCTGGCTTTGATACGTTCAGCCACCTCAAACCAATCCTTCAGGTTCGTGGCTTGCTCGGCATTAAAGCTTGGATGGGTAGCAAATTAGCCCACCCCCCTTACAATAAAACCACTGAACGATTATTGCGCTGGCTTAGATAATTAATCTAGCCAGACTACTCAGCTAGATTGCCTTAGTTAACTGAATATATCTGAGCAGCTAGCTGATAGTGAGTCGCAGCTTCAAGAGGCTCTTCCAAAGCTTCATGCAATTTGGCCATATTCATGTGCGCACTGGCCTTTATCAAAGGTTTTGTTTTTGGATCTTTGATCACGCCTTGCAAACTTGATTTAGCTTTGCCCCATAACTTTTGAGCCAAACAAACTTTGGCCAAGGCCAAAGAAAGAGATGGTTCACTGGGGTATTTCATCATCCAAGCTTCAATCTTCTGAACCAAGCTCAAAGTGGTCGATCCTGATGGCAAGCAATCTGGATAAATGGCAATCAATGACTCATCCCATTGCTCATCCAAAGATTCTTCAATGAACCCACGAGCAATATCTTGCTGACCAACCGCCAACAAACCTTTGGCCATCACCAAAGCAACCCTAGAGACCTTTCGATCAGCCTTTGGCAAATTCTTCCAAATAGCTAAAAGTGCTTGATGGTCGGTTGATTTTTCTTGAACTAGCTTAGCAACAGCCTCTTGCACTGTTTTTTGAGCCAGTACCGGATGAATGGCATCACGCTTACTCAAGCTATGACTTAATTTTAAGACCTCATCCCAACGCTTGAGTTGCTGATTGGCTTTGAGTGCAATGCGCTGAACAAACAACTGTCTCGCGCCACCCTTTTGTAATTGCTCAATGGTGTCAAGCGCACCAGCTGGATCATTTGAATCCATCTGCATATCAGCCGTGGCCACGAGGCGAGCTTGCTGCTTATTGGCCGACTGTATTTTTGATAACCATTGATCTCTCAAATCATAGCGGTTCAATCGGTGCGCTGCCCTGGCTGCTAACAAAGCAGCCGTTTCTGATAATGCTTGATTAACGCTGGCTGCTTCTGCTGCTTTTAAAGCTTTTGAAAAGCGCCCCGCAAAAATATCTTCAACTGCCTCAGACAGCAAAACAATCGCACGAGCCTCACGCTGCTTACGTCGATACAAGGCGGCTTGCTTTGGCAAATCCAACACCGCGGCAAAAGTTCGCCAAGCTAAAAATCCGACAATCAAGACTCCTAAAATCACCACAATGAAAAGATTAAGACTGGTATCCAAGCGATAGGGTGGGAAGTAAATGGTGATATGACCAGCGTTACCACTGGCAAACAAAGCCAGCAAGACTGCTGCTGCAAATAAGAAAGCCAACCACAATGCGCCGCGCATCATCACTGACCCTTGTTCACTGGAATTGATTTAGATACTTCAGCACGAAGCTCGCTGATGTTTTTTTGAATCTGCACGACTGAGCTTGCTTGTGCTTGAAAATGTTTTGCAATCAACTGCTCTGCTTGCATCAAATCATCTCTACTGGCCTGCGGCAATTGAGATAACCAGGCAAGCCTTGCGCTTAAAAAATGCAACCTTAATTGCTGACGAATCAAATCTTGGGCCGCTGGGGTCATCGCCACATCCTTGACATCACCCACGACCTGAATGCGCATCAACTGATCACCCAAACTCTGAATTGCCGCCATTACTTTTTGAATAACCGTTTGGGCACCTGCATGACTTGCAACCGTTGGAGCCCCTGTCACTGGAAGAGCGTTCATAGGCAACTGCGCTACCTGAGTCAATAATTGATTCAGTCGATTGGCAACAGGCGCAAGATTTTTTTGATTTTCCAAAGAGCTTTTTAAGGCCAAATTGATTTCAGCTTCGTGAGTCAATACTTTGCTCAATTGAGTTTCTAATTCGACAACTCTGGCATCAAGTTGAGCTGGGCGATGGTAAAGACGAAAACCCCCTTCGATCACCAACCAAAGAAGGCAAACAGCAATGGCAATCCATAAAGCTCTCCACAAGCCCTTACCTAAAGCTTCTGACTGCACTTGTTTAGCAGTTTTGGTGTTTACTTGATCAAGATCTGTAGCCATTTCAATTCCTAATTTTATTGACGTACCACTGATCAATTTTGACAAGCAATTGATCATCGCCTGGAGCGCACTGATCGATATTTTTAAATCCAAGTTCAGTACATACCTGAGTGATTCGCTCATGCGTACACAACATCATAGCTTCATTTAACCAAGACATTGCCCATGATGAATTTTCTTTTAAAAATTGAGCAAAGTGTCTTGCCGCCTCAGAAGAAGTCATCAGGCAAATAGAATCACTCGGGATAGATTTTTTCAAACCAAGCCATGCTGGAGAATCATCAGCCAAGGGAACTCTTTTATAAGTCAACACTGAGTGTATTTCAGCCCCTTGCAATAAAAATTGCTCGCCAAGCCAAGCTCTTCCACCCATGCCTTTTAAAAAGAGAATTTTCTTACCCGCCCAAGACGCTTGGGATTGATTCAAAATCTTCCACAACCCCTCTGAATCCCATTCGCTTGGATTACTGGGTGAGTAGATGGTGTAGTCATGCTGAGCAGTGATGCCATGATGACTCAATGTCTCTAAGCTACCGCCCCCCACCACTGCTACTGGAATATTTTTTGGCCACTCCTCCTGTAACAAACGCATTGAACACTCAATGGCATTAGGGCTCACAAAAACTGCCAAATCAGTTGTCAGCAACAGTTCTTTTAAACGCTTGGCATCTACAGGGTTTTCATTGGGCACAATCGATAACAAAGGCAATTGAATTTGTTCGAGCATCGGAAACTTCCGATGCAATAACTCTCCCAATCTTAGAGACTGTCCTAGTGGGCGAGTCAGAACAATGGTGGGCATGAGTTATTTTGAATTTTCGTCTGAATTATCTTGGGGGTAATAAATCTTTAGCGCCCTGAGCAATCAACTCATCAGCGACTTGTAAACCCATCCTGTCTGCATGGTCCATGCTGGCAACCGATAACTTCTTTTCAGATCGGCAAATACTTTGCCCATCCGTGCTGGCCACAAAGGAACGAAGATACAAAGAATCTGAACCTTCCCAAATGGCATAAGCCGCCAAGGGAACATCGCAAGAACCACCAAGCGCTCTAGAAACAGCTCTTTCTGCTGTCACCGCCATCGCTGAAGGAGCATGATTCAAAGGAGCTAGCCAATCCTTCAGATCAGGTCTTCCCGCTCTGATTTCAATACCCAAAGCACCTTGGCCAGCAGCTGGCAAACTGTCTTCGGGAGCCAATAAGCTGCGGATACGTTGAGCCATCCCCAAACGCTTAAGACCAGCAGCTGCCAAAATAATGGCGGCGTACTCGCCTTTGTCTAATTTACCCAAACGAGTGTCCAAATTGCCTCGTAGAGGCTGGATATTCAGATGGGGATAGCGTGAGCGCAATGAAGCCTCACGACGCAAACTAGCAGTTCCTACAACGGCCCCAGCGGGTAAATCCGCCAAAGTTGCATAGTCATTCGAAACAAAAGCATCCCTGGCATCTTCACGCTCCATGATGCAAGACAATTCAAAACCAACCGGTAGCTGCATCGGTACATCCTTGAGGGAATGAACCGCCAAATCTGCCCGCCCTTCCTCCAAAGCCACTTCTAATTCTTTGACAAAAAGCCCTTTACCACCAACCTTGGAGAGGGTTCTGTCCAAAATTTGATCACCCCGGGTGGTCATGCCCAAAATACTGACATCACAGCCTGGATAGAGCTTTTTCAAGCAATCACGAACATATTCAGCCTGCCACATGGCCAAACGGCTCTCTCGGGAGGCAATTACCAGCTTTTTAGGATAAGAAATTTGTGTCATAACCATAAGGATAAGGCCTTTGAGGCAATATACTTATATTTATGGCAGATTTAGATAAAAACAAGAATTCCTTGGACAACAAAGACCAAGCATGGTCGGCTCGCTTTGCAGAGCCTGTGGCGGAACTCGTGCAGCGATACACCGCTTCTGTTGATTTTGATAAACGCATGGCCTTGGTTGATATCCAGGGCTCATTGGCTCACGCCGAAATGTTGACCGCACAGAAGATCATCAGTGCGGAAGATTTCGCCGCGATCCAAAAAGGCATGGCTGAGATACGCTCTGAAATCGAAGCAGGTTCATTTGTTTGGGAACTCGCTCTTGAAGACGTTCATCTGAACATCGAAGCACGCCTGACCAAACTCATTGGTGATGCTGGTAAACGTCTTCACACGGGTCGCTCAAGAAACGATCAAGTGGCAACAGATATTCGCTTATGGTTGCGTGGTGCCATTGATGAGATTCAGGCAGAGCTCACTGCCCTGCGTTCAGGTTTACTTGGTCTAGCTGAGAAGCATGCTGAAACGATCATGCCTGGCTTCACTCATTTACAAGTAGCCCAACCGATCACCTTTGGTCACCATGTGATGGCCTACGCGGAAATGTTTGCGCGTGATGCTGAGCGTTTGGCTGATTGCCGCAAGCGCGTCAATCGTTTACCTCTTGGTGCTGCAGCTCTTGCCGGCACGAGCTATCCGATTGATCGTGAACGTGTTGCTAAGACCTTGGGTTTTGATGGTGTTTGCCAGAACTCCTTAGATGCAGTTTCAGATAGAGACTTTGCGATTGAGTTTTGTGCCACAGCCTCATTGGTGATGACGCACATCTCACGTTTATCAGAAGAGCTGATCATTTGGATGAGCCCAAGAGTTGGCTTTGTAGATCTGCCAGATCGTTTTTGCACAGGCAGCTCGATCATGCCGCAAAAGAAAAATCCGGATGTACCAGAATTGGCAAGAGGCAAAACCGGTCGTGTGAACGGCAACCTCATTTCTTTGTTGACGTTGATGAAAGGCCAACCTTTGGCCTACAACAAAGACAATCAAGAAGACAAAGAGCCATTATTCGATTCAGCAGATACATTGCGCGACACTTTGCGTATTTTTGCTGACATGGTGCCTCATATCCAAGTTAAAGCAGATGTGATGAGAGCCGCAGCACTGCAAGGTTTTGCAACTGCCACTGATTTAGCCGATTACTTGGTTAAAAAAGGTTTGGCTTTCCGTGATGCGCATGAAGCTGTTGCGCATGCTGTGAAGGCATGCTCTAACAAAGGCTGCGACTTAGCAGACTTATCTTTGGCCGACTTAAGAGCGGCGTGTGACCTTGGAGATAAAGCTGATCTTATCGGTGAAGATGCGTTCAAAGTATTGACTCTTGAAGGATCCATCAACAGTCGCAATCACGTGGGCGGCACTGCTCCAGAGCAAGTGAAAAAAGCCATTGCAGCTTATCGCAAGAACATGAAGTAAAAGATAAAGTAATACCTGAAGTAAAAGATAAAGTAACAAACCAAATAAAAATGGCTCACTAAAAAGTGAGCCATTTTTTTGACTAAGAAGAATTAGTTTTTAAATCAATCCAAAATCAATCTTTCACGCAGTCAACGTAATACTCTTTGCGACCATTCAAATCACCTTTGACCAAACCGTGAACATCGGTTTCAAAGCCAGGGAACTGTTCGTTAAAGTCTCGAGTGAAGCGCAAGTAATCAACGATGCGCTTATTGAAACGCTCACCTGGAATCAAAAGCGGAATACCTGGTGGGTAAGGCGTTACCAACATCGCTGTGACACGGCCCTCTAAGTCATCAATGACCACACGCTCAATGTCACGGTGCGCCATTTTTGCCCATGCATCAGATGGCTTCATCGCAGGAATCATGTCTGACAAATACATCTCTGTGGTCATGCGAGCCACATCGTGCTTTTTGTAAACTTGATGGATTTGCTGGCACAGATCTTTCAAACCAATGCGCTCGTAGCGCGGATACTTAGCAACAAACTCTGGAAGAACCCGCCACAAAGGCTGATTCTTATCGAAGTCATCCTTGAATTGTTGCAAGGTTGTGACCATGGTATTCCAACGGCCCTTCGTGATACCGATGGTGAACATGATGAAGAAAGAATAAAGGCCTGTCTTCTCAACAATCACACCGTGCTCAGATAAATACTTGGTCACAATGCTGGCTGGAATACCGGTATCTGCAAAGCTACCATCCATCTCCAAGCCTGGGGTGATGATGGTTGCCTTGATTGGATCGAGCATATTGAAGCCCGCAGCCAACTTGCCAAAATCATGCCAACGCTCATCGGCCTGAAGTACCCAATCATCTCTTTCACCTATGCCCTCTTCGGCAAGGTACTCTGGGCCCCAAACTTTGAACCACCAGTCAGCGCCCCACTCCTCATCCACCTTGCGCATGGCGCGACGGAAGTCCAAAGACTCGGCGATTGATTCATGAACCAAAGCTGTACCACCCGGAGGCTCCATCATCGCCGCTGCTACGTCAAGTGATGCAATGATGGCGTACTGCGGACTAGTGGATGTGTGCATCAAATAGGCTTCATTAAAGCAATCGTTATCCAACTTATTGGACTCTGAGTCTTGTACCAAAATTTGCGATGCCTGCGATAGACCCGCTAACAACTTGTGCGTTGATTGCGTAGAGAAAACCATGCTCTCTTTTGAGCGTGGACGATCTTTACCAATCGCGTGCATGTCTTTGTAGAAGTCATGGAAAGTCGCGTGCGGCAACCATGCCTCATCAAAATGCAAAGTATCGACTTTGCCATCCAACATCTCTTTGATTGTTTCTACGTTATACAAAACACCATCGTAGGTACTTTGCGTAATTGTTAAAACGCGGGGTTTAGCCTTTTTATCCAAAATGAAAGGATTGTTATCAATCTTCTTCTGAATGGTCTTCCAGTCAAATTCTTCTTTAGGAATCGGACCAATGATGCCGTAGTGATTACGCGTTGGCATCAAGAAAACAGGTACAGCACCTGTCATCATGATGGCGTGCAAAATTGATTTATGGCAATTGCGATCCACAATCACGATGTCGCCTGGAGCCACTGTTGAGTGCCAAACGATTTTGTTTGATGTTGAAGTACCGTTGGTCACAAAGAACAAATGGTCTGCATTAAAAATACGCGCAGCATTGCGCTCACTAGCGGCCACAGGGCCCGTGTGATCCAGCAACTGACCTAATTCATCAACAGCATTACAAACGTCTGCACGCAACATGTTCTCACCAAAGAATTGATGGAACATTTGACCTACTGGACTCTTCAAGAACGCCACGCCACCTGAGTGACCTGGGCAATGCCATGAATAAGAGCCATCAGACGCATAGTGCGTCAATGCTTTAAAGAATGGTGGCGCTAAGGCGTCCAAATATACTTTTGATTCACGAATAATCGTGCGTGCTACGAATTCTGGCGTATCTTCATTCATATGAATGAAGCCATGTAATTCGCGCAACACATCATTAGGAATATGTCTTGAAGTTCTCGTTTCACCGTACAAGAAAATTGGGATTTCTTCGTTACGTTTACGGACCTCTGCAACAAAAGCTCTTAAACCTTGAAGTGCCGTATCGATTTCAGCAGGTGATCCAGCGCCGAACTCTTCGTCGTCAATCGATAAAATGAAGCATGAAGCTCTAGCCGCCTGTTGAGCAAAAGAAGTTAGATCTCCGTAACTGGTCAAGCCCAGAACTTCCATGCCTTCTTTTTCAATCGCTTCAGCCAGGGCGCGCGCACCCGAACCTGAAATATTTTCAGTACGGAAATCCTCATCAATGATGACCACAGGAAAACGAAATTTCATAGCAACTCCCTACCTAGCAACCCCTCAAAAACAAGGGGGTTTTTTCTTAAAAACGTGACTATATCGATAAAACGAATATTTCGCTGAATTTATTTCAACAAAAATAAGCCCCAGAGGGTTAGTGTAGTCATTCAGCCCTTGAATGGACAGAAAAATCAATTAAAAAAGCACCTATTTAGGTGCTTTGAGTACTGCTCATACTAAATAAGCCTTTGCAGGCTTTTAGGCGCTTTATGTGGCTTGTTTAGGTTTTTGGTAAGGTAACGCCGACTTGACCTTGGTATTTGCCACCACGGTCTTTGTAAGACACTTCACAAATCTCATCGCTCTCAAAGAACAAGACCTGAGCACATCCTTCGCCTGCGTAAATCTTTGCTGGCAATGGTGTTGTATTTGAGAACTCCAATGTCACATAACCTTCCCACTCTGGCTCAAAAGGAGTGACGTTCACAATGATGCCGCAACGAGCGTAGGTGCTCTTGCCCAAACAAACAGTTAAGACACTTCTTGGAATCTTGAAATACTCAACCGTGCGCGCCAAGGCGAATGAGTTGGGAGGAATGATGCAAACATCGCCCTTAAAATCAACAAAGGATTTATCGTCAAAATTCTTTGGATCAACGATGGTGCTATTGATATTGGTGAAAATCTTAAATTCGTTTGCACAACGAATGTCATAGCCATAACTTGATGTGCCATAACTCACGATTTTTTGACCCTCAGGAGACTGGCGGACTTGGCCTGGCTCAAATGGGGAAATCATATCGTGCTCTTCGCACATACGGCGGATCCAGCGGTCAGATTTAATAGTCATAAACTCTATTTTGACATATCTGGGTAGGATTGCATGTTTTCAGGTGCCCTGCCCAGTTCTTTATGAGACACCGCCTCTAACGCTTCGCTTAATAGGTCAAAAGGTGGTATTTGAATCAGTAGCAAGGTCAATCATGGTGACCATACCAATCACCTCAGTCACTCCTTCAACCAAGTCACCAAGCTCTAATTGTCTATCTCTTAAAGCAGTGCTGCAAACCTTGATCTTTACACCTGTTCGAATAGCATCCTCAACAAAAGCAGATAAAGGACGATTGGATGGCGTAACGATTTGCTGATTCTTGGGGTTGGCTTTGATGAATAAGTCGACACTCGCGCCAATCGCATGGATTTCAACGTCGAAGTTGATTGCAGCTGCAGTGGAAGCCATTAAAAATGGTGTTACTGCAAGATTTGGCTGATCAGCGCTGGTGCGCCAAAGCTGCAAAATTAATCGCTTCAATGCTTAACCTTGCAGTGCCCGTAGCTCTTCCATGGTATTCACATTGGCAAAAGCAGCAACATCATCGAATACCACGTAGTTTGTTTTCATACTTTCAAACCACTTATCAATCTTGCGTCCGCCCCCAGATAAAAATGGCAGCAGAGAATCAGTGACAGAAGACTTCATTAAAGCAAATACTGGGTGAGTTCTTAACTCACCATTTTCCATGGTGGCAGCATAGGCCAAATCTAAATCCTGAATGATTAATGCTTCTGATAGTTTCTCAACCAAATCCATCGGGAATCTTGGAGAATCACAAGGCACTGTCACCAAGTATGGATGCTCGCAGTTTTCCAAGCCCGCCTGGAAACCTGCTAGAGGGCCTGCAAAATCACCAATCACATCCGGCAAAACAGAAACTCCAAGTGATTCGTAAGCTGCCAAATTGCGATTAGCATTTATTTTCACAACATCTACTTGAGGCTCTAAACGCATGATGGTGTGCATCGCCATGGGTGCACCCTTGAACGGCTGCAAGCCCTTATCAGTGCCGCCCATACGACGACCTTGACCGCCAGACAGCACCAGACCAGAAATCACATCACGCGGTATGAACATTTACTTCCTTTGTATTTACTCGATTAACGCCACTGTATATTAAATAATGCTGACCACTACAACGCCCGAACAATGTCATGTTGACCTTGTTTGCCATCTCTAAACCCATCGCTGTTACGCCTGAGCGTGACAATAAAAATGGGATGCCCATTTGCGCACCCTTGATCACCATCTCGGAAGTTAATCTGCCAGTTGTGTAAAAAATTAAATCTTCACCAGATTGTTCATCAAGCCACATCAACCCAGCGATTGAATCAACGGCATTATGACGACCCACGTCTTCAATGAAATGCAATAACTCAACGCTTTGCCCATTATTTTTAAACACGGCGCAAGCATGAACAGAGCCTGCTTGCTTGTATATCGATGACCTGGTTCTAATATGGTCAATGATTTCATAAATTGCCGGCTTTGTTATCTCTGCTTTAATTGGTAACTGAATAGAATCAATGTCATCCATGATTCCGCCAAAGATAGTTCCCTGACCGCAACCAGTTGTCACAACTCTGCGACTGGTTTTTTCTTCAATATCAACTGTGTTTCCCTTGGTGGTCACGGCAGCTGACTCTGTGTCCCAGTCCACCTGAATACTCTCGATGTAATCAATGGAGGGTACTAAGCGTTGATTGCGCAAGTAACCCAAAATCAACGCCTCTGGCGCTCCACCAAGAGTCATGAGGGTGACCAATTCTTTTTTATCTAAATAAATAGTGAGCGGTCGCTCACCAGGGACATGAATAAGTTTCTCACGACCCTGCTCATCCACTACTTTGACTTCATGAATCAAGGGCGCGACGGATTTGGATAATTTAACCACTTTATGCTCTTTAAAATAAAAAATCAGTAACTAAGATAACTTAGTTACTGATTAGGTTTTTAAAGCTAATTACTTTTTAGCCGCTGGTGCAGCAGCTGGAGCTGGAGCCGGAGCTGGTGCTGGTGCAGGAGCTGCTGTAGGAGCAACAAATGGGCCAGGGTTCACACAAGCAGCAGGTGCAGGAGCACCAGCTTTTTTGTACTTGTTAGCCACTTCATTTTGTGACTTGCAAAGTTGATATGCGCCAACTTTGTCACCGTGTGCAGTTCTTGCTTTGGCCAAGTCAGCAGCAGCGGCAGCTTCCGGTGTTGGAGCTGGTAACTTAGCAAAAACGAAACCAGAGCTTAATAATGTGACTAATAGTAGTGAAAGTTTTTTCATAATTGTCTCTTTTCTTGGATCTATGATTTTATTTTTCCAGATTTCATATCGTCATACCAAAGTTCATGGTGCTCTTTGCCCCAAGCTTCGTCAACGTAACCAGTCTTCATGCCTTGCAATGCACCTTCCATGCCGATTGAACCGACATAGATGTGACCCATGGCCATGACAGTCATGATGATTGCGGCAACAGCATGAACAATGTGAGCTAACTGCATAGTGCCACGCCAGTATTCAATACCAGGGATTGGCACAATCATGTCTAACACCCAGCCTGAAGCTGAAACAATTAAACCAAGAACTGTTACACCACCCCAGAACCAAATCTTTTCACCAGCATTGAAGCGGTGAGATGGGATGTGCTTACCTGACAATAATCCGCCAAATGAAGCGATCCAAGTTAAGTCGCCTTTATTCGGAATATTGTCTTTAACGTACAAGACGAAGAATAAAAGGATACTTGCTGTGAACAAAGGACCAGTGAAGTTATGGATATTCTTCATCACCAACAAGAATGCGCCGTAAGCAGCACCACCCATGATTGGTAACAAGAAGAACTTGCCCCATAGAATAAAGATACCTGTAAATGCAAGCGCCAAGAAGCTGAACGCCATTAACCAGTGTGAAAATCTTTCTAGACTTGTAAAGCGCTTTAACAACCTTCCAGTCTTTGGCTCATGCAACTTAATCTGACCTTTGATCACAAACACTGTTGTAATCAAACCAGCCATGAGCACCAATAACCAACCGCCCCATACAGTGATCACACCGTTACGGATAAGGCGCCATTGCTGACCAGACTTCTGAATAAGTACACCCATTTCCTTGTTAGGAAAGTTGACTGTGTGAGCTACATCAGAGTTAGCATTTTTCCAGATTGGTTGATTGCTACCAGGTTTGTTTTCGCCGGCCTCTCGTTGGGCTTGAACATCTTTACTTACTTCCAAAATATTCACAGACTCAACTTGTGGCTTTGCGGCAGGAGCTGCCCCCTGCGCAAATGCCACTGAAGCTGTTACAGAAAGTACAACGCTGGCGAGTAAGTTTCTTATTGTAATTCTCATACTATCTCCTAAATTACTCGAGTAACTTACTTAGCTTTAACGTAATCGTCTTGACCTTGACTGCGAGTCTTAAGTTGCTTTTCCCAAGTAACCTGATCGCCCGAAGTCCAACCTTTTTCAACATACTTGTTGTCAGCAGCTACATAGGCTTTTTCATCACCTTTTTTAGCTGCAACAACAGTCTGAGGGACTTCAGAACATGCCCCAAGCGTGAATGTTGTTGCGATCAAAGCTGCAGTTAAAGAAATTCTTTTAATCATGATTTTTTTCCTGGAGCTTGTTGTGGTTTACCGTAAGCAGTACCCCAACCAAATACGTTGGCGCCAGCTGCTTTACCATTTGATTGACGCTTAACAACACGATTGCGGAAAATATCTGCAACCACATCGCCATCACCACCAATCAAAGCTTTGGTAGAACACATCTCAGCACAGGCTGGTAACTTACCTTCTGATAGGCGGTTACGTCCGTACTTCTCAAACTCTGCTTGAGTACCGTTCTTCTCAGGACCACCAGCACAGAATGTGCACTTGTCCATTTTTCCACGTAGGCCAAATGTGCCAGCGCTTGGGAACTGTGGCGCGCCGAATGGGCATGCATATGAACAGTAGCCGCAACCGATACAGATATCTTTATCGTGAAGCACTACACCTTCATCAGTTCTGTAGAAGCAATCTACTGGACATACAGCCATACATGGTGCATCTGAACAATGCATACATGCTACTGAGATTGATTTTTCTGCGCCAATCACACCATCGTTAATTGTTACAACACGACGGCGATTAACGCCCCAAGGTACCTCATGCTCATTCTTACACGCTGTTACACAACCATTACACTCAATGCAGCGCTCTGAATCGCAGATAAATTTCATTCTTGCCATTATCGTCTCCTAAATTCCGCCGCTATTAAGCGAACTTCTCAATCTGACAAATTGTTGTCTTGGTTTCCTGCATCATGGTCACAATGTCGTAACCATATGTTGTTGCAGTGTTAACAGCTTCACCACGTACGATCGGTGCAGCACCTTTTGGATAAGCATCCAATATATCTTTACCTTGCCACCATCCAGAGAAGTGGAACGGTATGAATGCCGTATCTGCAGCAACACGCTCTGTCACCAAAGCTTTCACCTTGATCTTCGCGCCGGTTGGAGATTTAACCCAAACATACTCACCGTTACGAATACCGCGCTTGTTAGCAGCTGCCGGATTGATCTCTACAAAGTTATCTTGTTGCAATTCAGCCAACCATGGGTTTGCACGAGTCTCTTCACCACCACCCTCGTACTCCACCAAACGACCAGAGGTAAGGATGATTGGGAACTTCTCATGCATCTTGTCAGCAATATTCTTCTCTTGAACAGACTTGTAAAGAATTGGAAGACGCCATGCAGTCTTTCTATCATCATGCGTTGGGTACTTCGCCATCAAGTCAGGACGTGTGCCATACAAAGGCTCACGGTGCTGTGGAATTGGATCAGGGAAGTTCCAAACAACTGCACGAGCCTTCGCGTTACCAAATGGATGGCAACCGTGGTTCTTCATGATCACACGAATCAAACCACCAGAAACGTCAGTCTTCCAGTTCTTACCTTCAGCAGCTTTTTTCTCTGCATCAGTCAACTCATCCCACCAACCAAGTTTCTTCACAAGTGCATGATCAAACTCTGGGTAACCAGTTTTGATGTCAGCGCCCTTAGAGTGAGAACCGTTTTCAGCCAATAGTGTCTTACCGTCTCTTTCAACACCAAAGTTTGCACGGAAGTTACCGCCACCATCCATCACGTGCTTGCTGGTGTCATAAAGATTTGGACTACCTGGGTGCTTCATCTCAGGTGTACCGTAGCAAGGCCATGGCAAACCGAAATAATCACCAGTTGTATCGTAACCAGTCACTGGATCTTTACCACCCTTAGACTTCAATGTCTTCACATCAAACACGTGCATCATGCGCATGTGAGCTTTTAGACGCTCTGGTGAGTGACCTGTGTAACCAATTGTCCATACTGCCTTGTTGATTTCACGCAAGATGGATTCAACTTCTGGTTCTTTCCAGTCCTTACCAGCGTACTTGCTCTTCAACATCTTGAAGTTCTTTGACAACTCATTGCCAAAACCAAGTTTGTCAGCCATGGCTTGCATGATCACGTGGTCAGGTACTGACTCCCATAACGGATCAATCACTTTCTCACGCCATTGGACTGAACGGTTAGACGCAGTTGCTGAACCAACAGTTTCAAACTGTGTGCAAGCAGGTAACAAATAAACTGCACGGTCTTTGTTAACCTGAGCACCGTCTACTTGCATTGCAGCCATCGCAGCAGTTGCACTTGGATATGGATCAACCACAACCAACAACTCTAACTTGTCCATGGCTTTCTTCATGTCAAGACCGCGAGTTTGTGAGTTCGGAGCATGGCCCCAGAAGAACACACCCTTCACGTTATTGTCTTGATCGATGAGTTCATTCTTCTCAAGCACAGCATCCACCCAACGTGAAACTGTTGTACCTGATTTCTCCATCATGTTTGGAGAAAACTGAGATTTGATCCACTCGTAGTCAACATCCCAAACGCCAGCGTAATGTTTCCATGAACCTGCTGCTAAACCATAGTAGCCTGGCAATGAATCTGGGTTAGGACCTACGTCAGTAGCACCTTGAACGTTATCGTGACCGCGGAAAATGTTTGTACCGCCGCCCGTCTTACCTACGTTACCTAATGCCAATTGCAAGATACATGAGGCACGAACCATCGCGTTACCGATGGTGTGCTGAGTTTGACCCATACACCAAACGATTGTTCCTGGACGGTTCTCATGTAGCGTCTTAGCAACTTGGAATACTTGAGCTTCAGTTGCACCGCAAGCTTCTTCAACTTTTGCTGGTGTCCACTTTTCAAGCACATCCTTCTTAACATCTTCCATGCCGTAAACACGGTCGTTAAGATATTTCTTATCTTCCCAACCATTTTTGAAGATGTGATGAAGCACACCAAACAAGAATGGAATGTCTGAACCAGAACGAATGCGCACGTATTGATCAGCTTTAGCAGCAGTACGTGTGTAACGTGGATCAACCACAATCATTTTGCAACCAGCTTCCTTAGCGTGCAACATGTGCAACATAGAAACTGGGTGAGCTTCAGCAGCATTTGAACCAATGTAGATAGCAGCTTTAGAGTTCTGCATATCGTTATAGCTGTTGGTCATCGCGCCATAACCCCAAGTATTCGCTACACCAGCCACTGTTGTTGAGTGACAGATACGCGCTTGGTGGTCAGTGTTGTTTGTACCAAAGAAAGAAACAAACTTACGTAGCAAGTAGGCTTGCTCGTTGTTGTACTTTGATGAACCGATGAAGAACAATGAATCTGGACCTGAAGTCTTCTTCAAACTCTTCATTTTTGCTGTGATTTCGTCAAGCGCTTGATCCCAGCTGATTTTCTCGTACTTGCCATTCACAAGCTTCATTGGGTACTTCAAGCGGAACTCACCGTGACCGTGTTCACGAATCGCCGCACCCTTGGCGCAGTGTGCGCCCAAGTTGATCGGTGAATCAAACACTGGCTCTTGACGAGTCCAAACGCCGTTTTCAACTACTGCATCAATGGCACAGCCAACTGAACAGTGTGTACACACAGTACGTTTAACTTCAATCTTGCCCTTGCCGTCTAGCTTTGCTGCTGCAGAAGCTTTGGCTTTTTGCACCAAGGTTAGTTGTGATGCGGCTAGACCCACACCTACACCAACGCCTGAGCGCTTAAGGAATGTACGACGATCCATCATTGGGATCGCGGATTGCAAACTGCGCGCTAAGCTACCGACCATTTGGGCGGAGTGACGTGAAGCAGCAACTGCTTGTTGTGATGTTTTACGAATCAGACTCATGGATAGACCCTCAAAGATTCAAGAGAAATAAAAAAACACTCGTTTAAAAATTAAACGAGTGTAGTTTTGTAATATTTACGGACATGATCAGAAAGCTTGTAACCCTTGCTATCTTCAATCATGGTAGAGGCTTGTTCAGCGATGGCTGTTCCCAATGGTGTTTGAGACACAACAGCTACTGCGCCTGCAGTAACACCTGCTGTAACAAAGAATTTTCTGCGCGAATCTTTGTGTTTGTTTTCACTCATAACTATCTCCTATTAATTCTTAACAATCTGCCACTAAATTACAAAAGTAACACTTGCATTTATGGTCTAACTATAAACGTTTATTATTTTTTTTGCACACGACAAACCAAATACTTGACTAGGGGTTTCCCTAACTCAAAAGGCTTGCTGATTCTTAATCGGCAAGCCTTTTTCCAATAATGCTTAGGTAAAAAGTAGATTGATTTTTTATAGCGTTATTCGACCATGTCCATGGCATAAGCCTCGACCTCAAAAAAGGCTTTAGCCAACATGGCAACTGACTTGTAATGATTGGCCATGGGGTGTACTTCTGTTGCATCGCACAATTCCTGCACCCAAGAACGCAAATGTTCATCAAAAAACTTTTTCTGTTGCGTCAAGTTAGCAATTGCCAAATCATCACCGGCGATCAAATAGCGCATCACCTCACACAAGGAGGCAATGTGATCTTCACTCTCCGTGATATTTTCAGCAGCTTCCAAGCCTAACTCTTTAAGAGAGTCACGCAAGCGTACCAATGGTTTTTCATTCAAAAAGCCTGATTGGTAATAAGAACCGTATAAAAAGACTTCAGGTTTACCGATACCAATAAAGAGCTCTTGATATTCATCTGCCCATTCTTGAGCAGTCGAGGATGAAGCAACTCTGACCAATTCATCCCAGGCTTGAGTCAAGGCTGCGCTGTCAGGCGCCTCGGATCCAGTGCCATAGGCAGCAGATGCGGCAATACGGTGCAATAAGTCATCGTCTGGTGCTTGATAAAAAAGTGTTGCCAACAGGCCATAAAGGTCTGCGCGAGCAACGTCTTCCTCTAATCCATCTGCACTTAAAGCAGTGACTTCTTCATCTAATTTTTTTTCCATATCACTCATCAGACCACATCGTTATCGTTAGGTTTATTCATCATGTCAACCACTCGGCAGTCACTGCACATCTTGAGACGCTCAGTGGCAGCGCCCGAGAAGGCTGCGTGCAAAGACAACTTACCAACCATCAATTCAACCATCTTCAAAGTACCAAATGCTTTGCCACAACTGACGCAGTGGAAAGGTTTTGTTTCATTGAGAACCACTGTTTTTTTTCTGATCTCAGTGGTTTGCAAACGCGGCGCTAATGTCAAAGCATTTTCTGGACACGTTTGAACACACAAACCGCATTGCACGCAGTTGCGCTCAATCATCGATAACTGAGGCGCATCTGGGTTATCTCGCAAAGCACTTTCAGGGCAGGCGCCCACACAAGACATGCACAAAGTACAAGCATCTTTATTGACAAGCACACCACCAATTGGAGAGCCTGTTGCTAGAGTCAGAGGCTTCTCAGCAGTGACCTTGATAGAACCGTGCAACATCAAATGCTCTAAAGCAGCTTCTAATGTTTCACGCTTCTCATTGGCAAAAGCAAAAGTTGCTGCTGGACATAACGCTGCTTTTGCTGGCAAGGCCACAAATTGTTTTTCCAATGCTTGAGCACTGTCAGCTTGCAAGAGAACAATGCTGTCTTTGGCGTAACCCAAACCTTCAAGCATGGATTGCGCAACAGTCACCTGTGTTGTTAATGCTTGCTGATATTCAGGCGCTTCTTCACCGCTCAATAAAATAGCCACTTGAGCAAAACCATGAGCCAAACTACCCAACCACAAGTCCATACCAGTTGATGCACTGTGATGCAAACCAAATGGAATTAAATGCGCGGGCATGCCCTTGAAATTAGCTTTATCAGTGGCTGCAAGTCGACCCAAAGACTGAATCAACTCTTGACCCTTACCATTGCTGTGCAATAACAAGCTAGGCGCAAGTTTTGCACCAGCAGCTTGATAAGCCTTGGCCATCACTTTGACCTGCTGACCTTGATAAGGAACGCTTGGATAGTTATAACGCATCGCACCAGATGGGCACACCGTCGCACAAGCTCCGCAACCCATACAAAGATTTGGATTGACCTTGACCGTGCCCTTACCATCTCTAAATTGAGATTCAATAGCCTTGGTCGAGCAAACATCCACGCAAGCAGAACAACCAACCTTACCGTTGCGACCATGAGCACATACTTTGTCGTTGTAGGCAAAAAACTTCGGCTTTTCAAATTCACCCACCATGCCCATCAATTCAGATGCAGCAATGGCTTGATCCAATGGATCTGATTTTGGAGCGTAATAACCTTGTGGTGGTTGACTCATCTTCAAGATTGGATCTTTTGATAAATCAAAAATCAAATCCCAAGAGTCCGTGCGACTTGTGTCAACACGATCAAAATTGATTGCACCAATTGCAGAGCATGCTTTCACGCAAGAGCGATGGCTCTTACATTTGTTCAAGTCAATTTGATAGCTAAGGTCAATCGCATCCTCTGGGCAAGCATCTACGCAAGCGCCACATCGAGTACACAACTCAAGATCAATCGGATTCTCTTGAGTCCACTCAACCGAAAATGCACCAAGATAACCTTTGAGATTTTTGATCTTGCCGCTATAAACAGGAAAGTCACGAAGCTGCGGTAAAGAACCTTTGTCTGTGCACAAGACGCCAACGCTCATGTTTTTTGATAAACGTTCTGCCCATTGAATCGCTGCATCTCCTGGGCCAATCACCAATACACGACCACCACTTTGATAGCTGACTGTATTTAC